>Ga0208410_1000179_pt1 | contig 39599 bp, 62 predicted proteins | sample ETN02SmetaG_3_FD_185787 | JGI IMG/M metagenome (GOLD analysis project Ga0208410, IMG submission 185787) | Marine microbial and viral communities from oxygen minimum zone, Eastern Pacific Ocean - ETNP2014F10-02SV257 (SPAdes) (version 2) | ecosystem: Environmental > Aquatic > Marine > Oceanic ... | reverse complement strand
GAAACCCACACAACGATATTTTAAGACTCAATCTGCACAACTTAGAATCTTCTGACCATGCTAGCTTTGATGTGGATTCATGTGCTACGGGTTTCAAAATTAAAAGTACTAATTCGGAATTAAATACAAACAATAATAATTATTTTTATATGGCCTTTGCCGAATTCCCAGCCAAATATGCTAATGCCAGATAATAGGAGAAAATAATGTATGCAATAGTAAAAGACGGAGCAATTACTCAGACTGCATCAACAGTTCAGCAGTTGTTCCCAAACACATCGTTCCCTAGCGGTCCTAATACTGATTTTCTTAACGAAAATAATGTAAAGGACGTGGTTAATGCGGAACAAAAGAATAGAACTTATTACTTTGTTGTCCCAGGAAATATAGAGTTAGTAGATGGAGTACCTACTCAAAAGTATACTAATACTGCCAAAGCCATAGACGATAGTACCACTGATGGTATAACTACTCCAGGGTTAAAAACTAATATGACTAATAGAGTAAAAATTAATGCTGGACAACTACTATCCCGTACTGACTGGATGGTTATTAGAAAAGCAGAACGAGATGTAGCAATACCTTCAGCTACCGCAACTTATCGAGCAGCAGTAATTACTGAGTGTACAAGATTAGAGTCAGCTATAGCAGGAGCCGGAGATGTGGATGCATTAGCAACAGTAATGGCAACACAGAATTGGCCAAAGGAGCCCTAAATGGCGTATTCCAAAGCTAGGAGACTAGCTAATCTAATGTCAGCAGCTTCGGATGAAGTCCCATCTTCTAAAAGAACTTTAGCTGACGATGCGGTAACAGCTGCTAAGCTCGCGGACGATGCAGTTGTAACTGCGGCTATAGCAGACGATGCTATCACTTCAGCACTTATAGCGGATGATGCAGTAGTTCAAGCAGCTATAGCGGACGATGCGGTAGATGAAGCTAGATTACAAATTAGTAATGCGGGTAGTAATGGGCAATTTTTAAGTAAGCAATCTGGTAATACTGGAGGGCTTACCTGGGCAGAAGTAAGCTCCGGAACAACATGGGATTCAACAATCAAAACTGCTGATTTTACCGCAGTCGCGGGTAACGGATATCTTATAAATACTACTAGCTCAACATTTACAGTTACTTTTCCTTCTTCGGCAACTGTGGGAGATCTAATCGAATTAATAGATGTTGCGGGAACCGCCGACACTAATGCCATTAAGTTAAGTCCTAATGGACTGAAATTCAATGGCAGTACTACTGAGAAAGCCCTACACGATGAAAGAGTAGCTGCCTCTTTTGTATATACAGGTGCTACCTATGGATGGATGGTTTCCTCCTCTACAGAAGCTCCAGCTCCTACCTTAATTAATGCCCCTTACTCAGTCGCCGCTTTAATAATTGCTGGCGGTGGAGGTGGTGGAAAGGGGGGTGGAACAACTTCTAGCCAGAAGACGGGTGGTGGTGGAGGCGCAGGAGGAGTACAAGAAGCAACTTCTACTCTTATTCCTCCTACTCAATACACTGTAACTGTAGGTACGGGAGGTGCTGGTGGTACCAGTACTAGAGGGAGTAGTGGTGGTAACTCTTCCTTTAATTCAACAACTTCTAATGGAGGAGGAGGTGGCGGTGGTAATAATACCACTACCGGTCTAGACGGTGGTTCAGGCGGTGGGTCCCCTCATAACCAAAATTATGCAATATATGGCGATGGAATTTCCGGACAAGGTCATGATGGAGGATGGGGCGACGCTAACTTTGAGATTGGAGGAGGCGGTGGTGGTAAAGGCGAAGCTGGTTCTACAGACCAAGCTGGGTACGGAGGAGATGGAAGCAATACCTGGGCTACTTGGGCTACAGCAACTTCTACAGGTGATAGTGGTTATTATGGTGGGGGCGGTGGTGCTGGATGCAGGCAGTATTATGGTCAAAGAGGGCTAGGCGGAGATGGCGGCGGTGGTGCTGGTACTCAAAATACGAATGTATGTGTGGCTGGAACTGCAAACACCGGAGGTGGTGGTGGTGGAGGTGGTAAAGGTACAGGTACTAATGGAGACGGTGCCGCAGGGGGCTCAGGTTTAGTTATTATTCGGTACGCTGGTGTACAAAGAGGGACAGGAGGAACAGTTGTTACAACAGGTGGGTATACATACCACACATTTACCTCAAGCGGGACATATACGTCTTAAACTATAAAAGGTTTAACTATGGGAAATTACGCACACGTTCAGGATGGCACAGTATTAAATGTTATTGTTGCTGATGCAGAGCATATAGCTGAAAGACCACCACTGGCAGTTGGAGAATGGGTCGCTGTACCCGAAGACCAAACCGCATTTATTAGCGGTAAATATGACAAAGAAACAAATAAATTTTCAGAACCCAAGATAGTAGATCTACTAGGGAAACCTGATGACGGTAAAGAATATGACTGGAATGTGGATGAGGGTAAGTGGGAGGAGGTTACTTAATTCAGTTGCTTACATATAATTTTAACAGGGCTTAGCCCAATAATATAGGAGGTTTTTATGAAAAAACTATTGACCATTGGCATCTTATTCCTTAGTGCTTACATGGTCGGGTGTGCAAGCACTCAAAGTACAGAGTATTACACCGCTGTGCAGAACGCGGCTATCGCACAGTCAAAAATGATGGAAGCTCGGTACGAAGCACTAGGAAAAATTGCAGGAAACGGAGGGGAGGCGTCAACAGCGGCAGTAATGGCTTTAGCTATGACAAATCAAACCCCTATAGTTCCTCAACCACAAAAATCGGAAGCATTACAATGGGCACAAGTATTAGCCGGTCCAGTAGCTGGATTGGGTTCAATGTGGCTGTCTAATGATGCTACGAAAACTATGGCAAGATACAATAAGGATACGCAGATATCTAGGATAAATGCAGATCAGCAGAATACTACAGAGCTTTATGGTCTCATGGGCGGTAATTCAGATAATATGATGAATTTAGGTCTGGGAGGTTATGACGCGCTAACTACTTCAATGGAGTATATGAATCCTGCTGATTACTCGGATAACTTTAGTAATATTGACAATTATCTATTAAAAATAATAAATAATTTAAATACTAGTAGTAACGATGATAATCAGATATGGATTCCTGGAGTTAACTGTATTAATAATGAGTCAGGCGGGATTATTGGCGTTGGTGCAACTGGCGTTTCAGTACCTGTTTGTCCTCAATAAAGTAAAGGGGCTTTCGCCCCTTTTTCTTTAGAAATTCCACGATATTCCTATCGTAGATTCCTCACTACCGATCTGTCCCCCAACTGTCCAATCACCAAGCTCTTTCGAGACATTGATGGCTTGATAGCTGTCAAAACCGGTTGCTTTTCCGTACTCTAATGAAACATCAAACCCTTTAATAAAAGGTACGTCTACTATAGCGTTTACGAAATCTAAATCAGAATTATCAAGATCCTGATAGTATGTTACACTTACACCGTATGCACCAAATCCTACATATGCTTCTTCTATATCGTCATAGACCTCATCCCAATCATAGCGAATATATCCTGCTGACAGTCTAAAATTATCGTTCACCCAATAATCATAGCCTGCAACTAGGTCATACTCATACTTGGCATCATCATTAAAATCTACTTGTGATGCCCAAGCTGCTAGGACGACTCCTTTAAACGCTACTCCAACGCCTGCACTAAGAGCAACTTCACCGTCATTTTGAGAGTATCCGCGCCATACATAATCTGAATGGACGCCAATAGTTCCGTTAAAATGTTCAGCGGAGATTGCTGTAGTGGATAGTAAGAATAAGAGCACTGATACTATTTTTTTAATCATTTTTTTCCTCTGCAGGTATAGGCTCAGGGGTTACCTGAGGTTGAGCCTGTTCTTGGACTTTTTGAATAACGGGCATACTAACTTTAGCTGCAAGTTCACCTAAAGCGTTCAGAACGACATTCACTTCCTCCAAAGTTAAGTCTAACTTTATGTTTTCGTTCATTTAAATATATCCTGCCAATTACCTGTTGTACTTGCACGAGAGTACTCAGTTGCTCGGTTCTCAAAGAAATTAGTGTGCTCGACCCCGTTTAGCATGTAATCTAACCATCCTAATGGGTTTTGCTCACTCCCAAAGATCTTCTTCAATCCTAGCCCTAGGAGCCTACGATCTGCTATATACCGAATATATCCTTTTATTTCTTCTCCGCTTAAATCAGGCACTTCCGCACCGTGAAAGCATAAGTCGATAAAAGCATCCTCTAGTTCTACCGCACGTTCAGCCGCACAATATATTTCATACTTTAGATCGTCATTCCATAGTTCAGGATTTTCTTTAACAAAAGTTCGGAATAGCTGTGACATTCCCTCAACGTGGAGAGTCTCGTCTCGTACTGACCAAGTCACTATCTGTCCCATTCCTTTCATTAAATTGTGACGAGGGAAGTTCAATAATATAGCAAAACTACTAAATAATTGTACTCCCTCAGTAAAACCCGAATAGATAGCCATAGTTTTGGCAATATCCATCGGAGTGTCCATACCAAAGTTATTGAGATGTTCGTGCTTTGCTAGCATTTCCTCATGCTCAAAGAACTTCTGGTACTCTTCATCCCCAAACCCTAAAGTTTCGAGAAGAAGTGAATAAGCTTCTTGGTGTACAGCTTCCATTGCTGCAAAGGCAGACAACATCATTCGTACTTCAGGTTGCTTAAAGGTTGGCAAATAATGTTTTGCATACCCACAACAGACATCTACATCTGCTTGAGTGAAAAACCTAAATATTTGCGTCATTAACTTTCTATTTCCAGGGGTTAATTTCTCACGATAATCTCTTAGATCATCCGCAAGATTAACCTCATCTGGTAGCCAGTGCATATGCTGCTGGGTCTTATAGTGTTCAAATGCCCAAGGGTAATTAAACGGTTTGTAATAATCTCTTTCTTCTAATAAACTCATATCTCACCAATTATGTACTATGTTCGTCATAATGAAAAAAGCACAGACAACATTAATAGCTACAATCATTGTTCGTAGTATTGCAACTATATTATCATACTCTGCGGTTTTCTCATCACTAAAACTACCTATTGTATATTTCCAGACTGTCCAAACTTTACCCTTCACAAGCTACACAGCCTTCATCATCTAAACTATCAAATATATACTGTCTTAGGGCTTCATCCGAAACTGTTTCTGCCCTCTTTATAGCCTCACTACGGAGATAGTATAGAGTTTTTACTTTTCTTTTCCATGCCATCATATGTATAGCATGAAGTTCTTGCTTAGAAACGTTTGCTGGGAAAAATATATTTAAAGACTGACTCTGACAAATATCCATCTGTCTATCAGCAGCCATGTCAATAATCCATTTCTGGTCTATTTCTACAGCAGTTTTAAATACATCTTTTGTCCACTCATCTAAAAAGTCAAGATGTTGTACTGAGCCATTATTAGTAATAATACTCTTCCATACTTCATCTGTATCTTGGTCTAGCTCTTGAAGAACGTGTTCTAAGTACTCATTCTTGAGTAAACTTGATCCGCTTTTAGTTTTCTGTGTAAATGCATTAGCCCTGTAAGGCTCAATACTGGGAGAAGTATTGCCACAAATAATAGAGCTACTAGCATTAGGAGCCACAGCCAAAAGATGAGCGTTGCGAATACCGTAACCCACTCCATCAGGACACTCGCCCCGTTCCTCAGCCAGTTGCTTAGTTGCATTAACTGCCCTCCATTTTATGTGCTGAAACATTTTCATGTTAGCACCTTTTGCCGATGCACTTTCAAAAGGAATATTATGACGTTGTAGATATGCGTGAAATCCCATCGCACCAAGTCCAAGACTCCTTTCTCTAGAAGCACTGTATACAGCTTTAGCTAAGTGCATCGGAGCATTATCAATAAAGTGACTAATCACATTATCTAACATGCGTATTAAATCAGGTATAAAGTTATCATCATGTTTCCACTCATCATACTCTTCTAAGTTTACACTAGATAGACAACATACTGCTGTTCTGTCATCATCTGTTGCTAGTGTAATTTCTGAACATAAATTTGAGTGATTAACTTTTAATCCTGCCTCTTTTTGAAACTTAGGTAAAGCATTTTGAACTGTATCTTTAAACATAATATACGGTTCACCAGTCTCTACTCTATTCTGTATTAATTTAACCCAGAGAGTTTTTGCAGAAACTGTTTTTGTTACTTGATTAGTGTGTGGGTCTATTAATTCCCATGAATCGTCAAACCCTTCCTCTCTAGTAGCTCCTTCTATAAGCTCCATGAAATCATCACCAATAAGAATACCGTGATGTAAATTGACAGATTTTCTGTTGACGTCGCCACCTGTAGGTTTACGTACATCCAAAAATTCTTCAACTTCTGGATGAGATATGTCCAAATATGCTGCATAACTTCCCCTCCTTGTGACACCCTGAGAAAAAGCTAACATCTCAGCGTCCACTACTTTCATGAATGGTATTACTCCAGTACTTTCAGAACCATTAGATGTTTTAGATCCTACACTCCTGACATCGCTCCAGCAGCCACCAACCCCGCCACCAACACTAGAAAGAAAAGCGTTCTCAGTGTAGTGTCCGGTGATTCCCTGTCTACTATCCTCAACATAATTAAGGAAACAGCTAATAGGAAGCCCTCTGGTCGTCCCGCCATTACTGAGGACAGGAGTAGAAAACATAAACCAAAGTTTACTAGCATAATCGTATAACCTCTGAGCATGCGCGTCATCATCTGAAAACGCTTTTGCTGCTCTGGCGAACGCATCCTGTGGAGATGTTTCTCCATTAACTAAGTACCTATCCTGTAGCGTTTTATGACTAAATTCCGATAAATACTTATCCCTATCGTAATTAATTAACACATCATCTCCTTAATCTTAGAAATATTATCTTCCCCAATCGCATCATCACAATATGCTACTAAATCCATTAACTCATAGTTTTGAAGAATACGTTCTGCGTTCGCATTTAACTCTTGGATATGCTTATACGTACTATTGATAGGTAAAGAGTCATAAATATTCATTGCATCACCGTAAGCGATAATCAAATCTTTAGCTCTCTTTGGACCAATACCAGTTATCCCAGGAACGTTATCTCCTTTATCGCCTGTTAGACATTTAAGTGAAATATACTGCTCAGGTTTAACTTCGTAGTGGTCATTCCAATTCTGTATACGTACTTCTTTTCTAGTAACATAAGAGAATCTACTTACTTTTTCTTGTATTAGTAAATCCCAATCTCGGTCACTAGATATAAGCCATATCTCTTCAAAACCATACTTATCTTTTTCTTTTACTAAGTGTGCGGCAATATCATCTGCCTCAACACCATCAAATTGAAGTACAGGCCACTCTAATAAATCTAAAGTTGCCTGATATTCTTCAAAAAATTCTTCAAATGCAATTTTCTCAGCTTGAGTTTGATCTGCGTACTTATCTTTTCTATTAAGTTTATACTCAGGGAGTATTTTTCTACGATAACTAGAAGATCCACCATCTGCTGTTATAATTACATCTTTACACTTATATGAGTTTGCTAAAGATTTTACCGTCTCTTGGTACTCATATCTAAAATCTGTTCTGCCTTGGTGTTTCCATCGGAACGCTAAGTTTAAGGCATCAACTATTAGCGTTGCATGTTTTTCTTGGGAATTGAATTTAAATGCCACTTCCTATAAACCTTATCTCTTCAGAGGTTAACCACTCATCCGCTACCATAACATAGCAATTAAGTGGGCTTATGTAAACATAATTTAGTAAATTTTTGGGTTCGTTCTCAGTACAGACAAATACTTTAGACCTATTATATTTAAAAAATAATAACGGATCTTGATTTCCATTATGTGCCTGCCCTATGAGTTTCTTCCACCATCTTATTAAGTTGTTAGTCTTTTGTTGAGTCAGGACTTTATCAGACATTGGTGAATCTGCATAGTTTTTCACTTCTATACAATAGCAGTTGTTTTGATTAGGTATATACAAATCCCCTTTCAAATACTCTAAAGCACCTGACATTGGTACTCTTTCAAACTGAAGGCCTGTATGTTCCCTTAGCAAATCTCGTACTAAGTATTCTCCTCGTGCTCCTTTTGCCCTACTATCTACCACTTTTTTATTCCTTTTATGAGTAATTACTAGATCTTCTGGTATTATCATTCCAATTTACTTACATTCCCATCTTTGACTACTTCGATTTTTTCGAGTAGAGGATGAGTCCAGCCGTGAGAGACTACGTATGTATTTAAATCTTCTCCGAGTAAAACCTCGACTAGTTTTTCTCGTCCTGCGTCATCTAAGACTGCAATAACTTCATCTAAAAATAATATGTTCAACCTAGATTTCGAGATACTACTCATTAACTTTCTAATAGCTATAAGAGTAGCTGTGTTCACTCTTGCTAATTCTCCTGAAGAGAGTGCGAGAATATCTACAATTTTTCCGTTGTCAGTCACCTGAACATTTAACTTATCATTAGATACTACAAATTCAAGAGTGAACCTACCATCGGACAATTCTCCTAGGTAGGTGTTCGCTAATTCTTCTAACTCTTTTACAAGGTTTTCAATCTTGTAAGCTAATAAACCATTTGTACTGAAAGCTTTCTTCAGTATTTCTAAATTTGATACAAGTGCTTTTTGCTTATCAAGAACTGCTGATACTTGCTCACGCTCATTCGTGAAGCCATCAGTCTGTTCCTGTATTACCTGTATACGCGTATTTTGCTTCGTTCTTCTCTCGTTTTCTCGAGCTGTGCTAGATAGCTGCTCTTTTGCGAGAAGTAAGTTAGCTCGAACGTCTTCCAGCTTTCCTTCAAGCTCACCTTTATCCAGAGGAACGTCTGGTAAACTCTTGTCAATGCTTCTAAACAAGTCCACCCAATCTCTCTCAATTTTTCGGCAACGTTCGAATTCAGTATTTGACTCTTTAATTCTTTTAATTTCTCTTTCAATTTTTCCACTTTTTTCCTCTGCTTCGACTAGTTTCCTAGCCTCTAAGTCTTTTAGACTATTAATAAACTCTGGGTCAACATCCTGCTCACAAGTAGGGCAGTGATCTCCTAGTTTGTTCAACTTCGCTATAAGGCGTTGAGACCCCGTTAAAGTTGCTTTATGCTCTCCTAATTCTGCTTGTAGATGGTCATACGATTGTACTGCTTCTATGCCACAGTTTTGTGCTTCTTGTATATTGATTTGTTGCAATGCTTCTTTGAAATGATTATTTTTTGAGATTTTTTTATTTTTTTCCGAGATATTTTCAATTTCTTTTTGTAAAAACCTCAAAGCTTTCTCGTCCTCTTCCGTATCAATTTCTAAATCTAGCATCGGAAGTATGGTAGTATCACTCAATTTGTTATCTACTAACCATTTTTCAATCGTATCTATCTTTGCTTGTAATCCGGTAATTTCCGAACTAACAAGTCGTGATGCCTCTTTGAAAATATCAAATAATTCTACATAATTTTCAAGGTGCAACAAATCTATTAAAAACTTCTTCCTGTTAGTATCAGTAGCTGTCAAGAATTGAAGACTAGCATTTGTATTTTGATATACTAACTGAGAGAAGGTTTTAAAATCTACTCCAATAATATCTTGAATTGTTTTATAGGTATTTGTCGCTGTGTGACTAGAGATATCTTCACCGTTTTTCTCTAGTTTAACTTTTATATTCGTTTTGCGATTTATATTTACACTATAAACATCATCATCTTTTGTAAAGGTTAATACTATTTTATAGCCGTCATTTATATACCTGTTAGGTATGTCAGCCTTCTTTATACCTTTAGAATTTTTATTATATAGAGCTTCTTCAATAATTAACGGTATGGACGACTTGCCCATACCGTTAGTACCAATTATCTGGGTAACTGAATTGTCGTCAAGGAGTAGATCGTTATCTTGTCCATAACTAAAACAATTATCCCATTGTAGCCGTTTGAGCGTAATCATTATACGTCCCTATTATATCTGGAATTTTATCATCTGAAAGCTCTAGAATATACTTAAAATATTCTACTAATTCGTCTTCTATAGACATATCTTTGTCTAAAACAAGTGTTGCTTCCGTACTACGTCTTACTACTTTCTTATCCAGAAGTTCAGAGTTTTTAACTCCAGCTAAATCTTGGATGTCCCCTTCCAACTCATAAATTGTATGATCCACATCTGTAGATACCATCTCATCAGGGCTTTCTACTGTCTTTCTTAAAAGCTGTGGGAGATCAAAAGGCTCCCACATCCATGTCCAGTCTACTGGATTAATGAGTAGATACCCCGTTGAGACCTTATTTCTATGAAAGGATGTAGTCATAGGACTACCTGGGTATACTATATTCCTTTGTGTATTATTATGTGCGTGTAAATCGCCTGCAAAGACGACCGGAAAATCCTCAAACCTATCTAAGTCCACCTCTGGCTTAACGTGAGGGGGAATTTCTCCACGGACATGAGTAAACAAAGGCTTACTCGTATTGAATTTCTCAATACTTTCTTTCTTATGAAGATCAGCGTATGGTAAAATGCCAAACCCTAGATCATCATCTATGTACGATATATCCACTACATTTATTAGTGGATTAATATCTCTTGAAGCGGTTTTTAATTGACTGAAGAATGTCCTATTCTTCTTAGTCGCTTCATGATTACCATCATATATTATAGTTGGTATTTTTACATTGCGAATAAATGAAAAGTATATCTCAAGCTCTGGTATCGTTGGAATGCGATCAAAAAGGTCACCTCCTATGATGTGCATGTTGCACTGTTTTTCCAACGAGTGTATTTGCTTAAAAAACTCTTCGTATCTCTTTGTAGCCCAAGCTACTGGGACATTCTTCTGTCCCAGTTTCAAGTGCCAATCCGCTGTAAATAAAATCATGCAATATTAAACTCGGCTTCTAGGGTTTCATCTACCTCAGTAGTGCTTGCTTCACGTATTCTGTCAAGCAACTCTTTCTGAGCATCTGGGGTTGGACGGGGCATTACTTCGTCCATAGACTTAAGCTCTGCATAAAGAGCCTTGTCGTCTTCGCTAAGAGCACTAGGCTTGCACTTAAGAGCTTGTAACTGATACTCTACATTATAAGGTAGAGGTCCAGTCTTAACTTTCTTAAAGCAAACGTCCCAGCCAGTGTCAGGGTCTGTAGGATCGCCAAGATCCTCAGCAGCAGTAATGATCTGCTCCCAAAGCTTCTTCTTCAGGTTAACAACTTTTATTTCACCGTTGTCAATGCACTGAGTGGCGTAGCTCCAGCCACACTTGAGATCAGGGTAGTACGCACGAACCCAGTCTTTCTCTACGTTAGTAAAAGACTCAGTATTACGATCAAATGAAAGACACTCTAAAGGAATGTTTTTGTCATTCTCACCCTTGACCCAGTATACATATCGTGCTAATATGTCTCCGCATAGACGCATCTTATTATCGCCATCAGTGTACTGATATGATTTGATTGAAGTCTTTTGTGCGGAACCTTTCTGTTGGTTAAATGATATTGCCATTAATGTTTCTCCGTTGGGGCTTCTTCGTATTTAAAGTGAATCTGGTCACCAATCACACGAAGTAGGCTAAAGTTTTCTAAAAATATAAATGGATCTATTGGCAAATGCAATAGATCTAACGTTGTTTTGCCATATGCTACATAATCTGCATAAGGTCTTAAACTGGCTATAGCAACATAAATACATATGTCTTTATAACCATATTGGTACTCATTACATAAAAGGACATCAGGATGTACAAGAAAAGATTCTCCTCTAAAATCAATAGTTGAATAACGATAAATCTTATCGTATTTATTTTTGGGAATCTGCTTGAACGTCAACATCTTTAAAACTCTTACCATTTCTATGGCATTGCCTTCGCATGTCTCAAAGATTTTTTTCCAATTATATAAAAACATATTATACTACAAAATTAAGTTCATGTCAAGAACTATTTTTTTAAAGTTCCTTTATGTTGTAACCCTGTTTCATATAGTATCCAACCCTATTAGAAGCCTGCTTTCGAGCAGTATTCCCTTTTAAGTGAATATCTATAACTACGGGGTCTTTTTTACCTTCCTTCTTCCTAATAACACGACCAATCAACTGCGTGAGTAATGGTTCGTTATTAACAGGTGTTCCTAATATTAGACAACTAAGGTCGTCTAATGATATGCCTTCTGAAAATATAGCTTGAGTACCAAAGAGAATATCTTTTCTACCAAGTTTAATTTCGTCTAGCATAGTTTCTCTATCCTCATGCGCAACTTCGCCGGTAACGCAGATCGCGCTATCTCCGACCAACTCAGCGCAACGCTGTAGAAAATACACTCGATCACTTACTACTAATACTTTGTGACCTCTCTTTGCGTAGGCTGCAGCAATCATTGCTACGGTATGACGATACTCTTCATCGTTTGCCAAAGCAGTAACTCTGTTAGCCCACGGTGTTCTTGCCCCATCCATAAATCTTATCTCCGAACGATGGATTCTTATAGAAGGAGTCATATAGTTCTCCTTCGGGGGCTTAATTATTTTATGTCCAAAGTAATCTCGAAAGACTACATGTTTGCCATCCTTTCTTTCGATTGTCCCTGATAGTCCAATCTTATAGCGGCAGTAATTTGTGTCGATAACTTTGGAAAAAGTTGGACTACTTACATGATGCATTTCGTCCAGTATAATTGTTCCAAATTCTTTTCTAACTTTGGGAATGTTACGGTATAAAGTTTGAGTATTACCAATTACTATAGGAGCATCAATTTCAAACTTTCCGCTGCCTATGATTCCAGGCGTGATACCAAAGACTTTCTCTACTTCTTTTGCCCACTGGTTTCGTAGCGGTACTGTGTGTACAATAACTAATGTTTTCTGTCCAAGTTTTCCTGCTATCGCCAACCCCGTAAAAGTCTTTCCCCAACTGACCCAAGCGTTTATTATACAATTATCTTCCACCTCATCATAAGCGTCTTTCTGACTCGGGCGTAAATCAAACTTAAAGTCAGGAAAATCTACTGGCATCTCAATCCGCTTATCGACTACTTCGTAATCATTTGGTATCAAATCCGTTCTTCCTATTGGTATGCTTACCAAGTTATCACGAACTCGTGCCATATTCTTTATGACGATAGGCGGATCATTTGGATTGTGCGAGGGCACAGTATATGTCAGTTCTTTACTTAAAACCTCCTTATACTTTTGTGTTACCTCAAGGTAAATCCTGTTGCTAATAACTGCTTTCACAAACGCTCGCCACAATGAGGACACTTATTTTGTGTATCAGCCATAGTAACTGTTGCTTGCAGCCTTCGTAAATCTTGAATCCAACTTTTTAAAGCCTCTTTACGTCTTTCAGACTTAGTTTTTTCCAGTTCTTCAGTTATAGATTTTCTTAACTTTTTAATCCGTACTTTAAATACTGGAATAAATGCTTGTGTTTTCATTTTCTTCTACTCACCGCAAATAAAAATAGTGCTATTAAACCTATGGTAGTGCCTATCACTACCCACCCTGCTATTGGCATTACGTACTCCATCTGTACCACTCCGGTTTTTCGTTAATTTTTTCTTGAATACGCGCACGTATAATCTCAAGATCCTTATCGTTAGGCTCCCAATCTCCATAGAGATCATCAGGCCACTGACCCCGCTTAAACTTCCTGTCTGGGTTAGGTTTCATACCCCTACGTTTCATCTCAGCAACAAGCTCTAAATACCGATCATTAAGATACTTTCCTTTATTATAAAAGAACTTTACATGACCTGTATTTAAAGTGAACTGATTAGGTATGGTCTTTTTATTCTTCTCCCAATTAGGAGAAGCAAGTGAACGCTGTAATGAACTACCAACCATGAATATCTCACGATACTCTGCTACAAGATGCTGGTCTGCTAGCTCTTCAACTGGTACTAAATTAATTCTAGTCATAGCTTCCTCTCAATATAAAAATATATTATATCAATAAATGACAATAATGTCAAGAAGTATTTATACCTTTCGTTTTGAATCTTTTATTTTAGTTTCTGAATACTCATACAACATCCAAGGCATATCATATAAGTGTAGTAAACCTGCCCAAAGCATGTCTGAGTGTGGAGGTCTAGGAATTGTGAAAGGCGCTTTGACCCCGTCGAGATATAAAAGTGATGCAACTACTTTTTGTTCCACTCTACGTATACTATAGTATTTTAATTTACACCATACAGTCCTTTCATAAATAAAAGGATTACCCGCAGTATCTATATAGGTATTTTGTTTCTGCTTTATTATACCTAAATGAGTATCTACAAACTTGTTTAACGGCATTAAATCCATATGACTTTGCATACGTCTAATACCGATAGTTGCTCCATACATATTACAGTCGTCTACTATTTTATCATCTACAAATAGTAGTCCATCTTCCCTATACCAATTACTACTGGGGAGTTTAAATACTGGAAATGTTACGCGTGGAACGTCCTTGTACGTAATGATCAATTAAGTTACCTCTAAAATAAATTTTAATATTTGTAGATCCTTGCCCCTCTAATATTTTTGCATAGGTATAAGGCCCGACACTATGCATATCGGCATAAATATTATCACCTGCTACATTTGTCCAACTAACGCTGTATTTACTTACCCCATCCATTGCATTATATCCAAAGTTATTTCGAGAAGGTGTAATCCTATATCGAATACTATTAAAAACGTTAATACTTTCCATGAGTAGATCATTTATTTTTCCCTTATAAAGTAAAACTAACACCACACCCACATGCATCTTGCACATTAGGATTGTTTATTGTAAGTTCAGAACCTGCCAAACTAGAGTTGTAATCAACTACACTTCCAGCTACGGCAAGCTCTGCATTTTGTTCAACTACTACTAAATCTGCAACTACTCGACCATTATGATCCTCATCGGCATAGTCCCAAACATATTCAAATCCAGCACAACCACTTGGTTTTAAACTAAGACCTACATATTTGTGACCTTTCTCTTTTAATTGTTCCTCAAGATACTTCTTCGCATTGGCAGTTAATGTCAACATTTTTTCCCTCATAATCGCTTATAGCGGCTTTTATTGCATCTTCTGCAAGAACACTACAGTGAATTTTTACTGGGGGCAAGCTAAGTTCTGTAGCAAGCTCGGTATTCTTGATCTGACTAGCGTCTTCAAGTGTCTTTCCCTTAACCCACTCGGTAAGCAAAGAACTCGATGCAATGGCGGATCCACATCCGTAAGTTTTAAACTTAGCGTCTTCAATGACTCCTTTCTCAGAGACTTTAATCTGTAGTCGCATAACGTCACCACAAGAAGGTGCTCCAACCATACCCGTACCCACGGATCTATCACTTTCAGGTAGTCTTCCAACGTTTCTTGGTCTTTCATAATGGTCTAATACCTCTTTAGAGTAAGCCATATTGTTTCTCGAATTTCCCCATGGAATAGTCATCTCCAATCTCGAAATCACATCCTACAGGGGCTCCTGGGATCTTTATCCCTCTATCTAGCTGTATAAATCTTTGTAGTTCTTTACAGTACCACTCTTCTTCATCATTAGGAACCTCGGCAAGAATAGAGTCATGTACAAGAGCAAAGATACGAGACTTCATATTATTAGCTCTTATATACTCACCCATATCTATAGCCCCAAGAAGGTTAATATCACTAGCAGCAGACTGCACCAGAAAATTAAGACCGCTCCTAATGGAATGACTCTTGATTCCAGCGTCTGATGATTTAACGTTAGGGAGCCTTCGCTTTCTTCCAAAGAAACTGTATATGAATCCATTTTGCTTAATAAATTCTTGGCTAGCATCAATCCACTTCCTAAGCATATGAAAAGAATTAAAGTAGTCATCTATAACCTCCTTAGCTTCATTCTGGCTAAAATACTTACCAGAATCTTTTGTAACTTGTTCACTGATCTTTTTCGGACCTGCACCATACATGATGCCGAAGGTTACAGCTTTGGCAGCTTGTCTTTTATCTTTAAATAATTTATCTACATCCTCAACGGGACATGGTAATCTAAATACTGTTTTAGCAATCGTACTGTGAAAGTTACCACCCGAACGAAATACTTCCATAAGTGCTTCATCTTTCGCTAGTATAGCAGCCACATATACTTCTGCTGTAGTTAAGTCCATAGCTACAATCTTATGCCCTTCTGCCGCCTTGATACACCCTTTAACAATAGGATTATCACGAGGCAACTGTTGCATATTTAACTTACCACTAGAACTGAGACGACCGCTAGTAGTTCCATGAAGATTAAAACCCGTACGAAGTCTACTATCGCGATCCAACTGGGGTATGATTTTGTCCAAGTAAGTATTTTTAATTTTGGATTTTTGCCGTATATCAAGGATGAGTCTTGGTACTTCAGACTGCTCGGACAGCCTTTCAAGGACTTCCGCATCTGTTGAGTGAGCACCTGTACCTGTTTTCTTTCCAGTAGGATTGAGACCAATGTAGTCAAATAATAAACTACGCAACTGTACAGTGCTATTAGGGTTAAAGTCTTTTCCATTAATTTTCTCAAACTGTGATATTTTTGGATTCTCATATAGAGTGGCAATAGCCTTATCAATATCATCCTGCATTAATTGCTGTGAGATTTCTAATCTAGCCCTATTAAAAGGCACACCATTATCTTGAGTATCTGTTAGAAAACGACACCCTGGGATTAATATATTATCATATACCCATGCTAGTTTTTTGTTTTGCTTAATCTTTACAAACTTTTCGTAAAGCATAAACGTGCACAATGCATCCATTGCAGCATACGTTTTCATAACATCAAAAGGAATCCAACTCCACTGGAAGTCTCCTTTTAGTATTCCATGTTCTTTACGATACTGATCCATCCAATCATACATTGGCTTTTCATAATCTCCATAAGGAGTATACTTAATAGCTAATGTCTTTAGACCGTGTCCTCCAGGGTTCTCGTCTATGAGGTAGTGGAGCAACATGGTATCTTCAAATCTTGGAAACTTAAAATTGAAATGATACTCAAAGAAAGCCAAGTCAAATTTAGCATTATGAAATACTACAATTTTCTTATCGAATAATTCTTGAAGTAACTTTTCTGTTGTTTCATCAAATGCTTCTGTGTTAATATAAGCTCCATGCTCACCATCATAAGACATAGAAGCTCCTAACATATATCCATCACGAGGATACAAACCTGTTGTTTCGGAGTCAAGAGCAATATATTCACAATCATAATCGATTGCTTTTTGTATAAAATTATTACACTCTTCGGTATCTTCAATACCAAAAGCAATAGAAGAATCTATAACAACTTCTTCTATTTCTCCTTTTATGTACTTTATTATATTATCTTTAGAGTCATCCCATGTCTTGCGTGCTTCAGGTTTGAACTTAAGCATTGCTGGGTTAATAACTGGCAGGAATTTCTCTTCTACTTTCTTACCAGAATACTCTGTAACTGAATTAATTTTGGTAAAGTACTTTAGTGCATCACTGCCTACAAGTACAATCCAATCATAGATATTTGTATCAATATCTATATCACAATCTCGTTTTAATACTTTTTTAATACTACGATCAGAACATAATTGATACTGATCAAAGTCAAAAGCACCATCGAACTCCCTGCGGAAATCGGTAGCACTTGGTTTAGTTTCTACTAAGGCAACTTTAGCCATATAACTTCCTCATTAATTTATCTATTGAAGTCTGAGTCAGTGCACCCGGATCCGTATCCTTTAGGTGGATATTTCGGGCTACGAGACCAACTTTCTCACACATACTCACTACTTGTTCGGCTGCTTTCTGTCCAGCATCATCACCATCAAAGAAAACATCCACGTACTCGGCACCTTGAACTGCAAGCATGGCGAGCTTTGTTTCATTAAAATTGTTCGTTCCAAAACAGCATACCGCATTAGTCATACCTTTGTCGTGTAGATTCAACATGTCAAACATGCCCTCTACAAGTACAACGGAACCCTTTATAAATTCCACTATAGGAAAGAAGGGTAGTTTAGCACCTGGCGGGCTGAACTTGTACTTAGGTAAACCATTAGTTGTATGTCTGCCTTGAAACGCAACAATCTTACCAGAAATATCTCGGATAGGAAAATTAATCCGACCCACAAAGTCGTTATCTTGATGCTGAAAAGCTTCAAACTTCTTATATGTTTCGGGTTTAATATTTCTCCAGTTACCGAGATAAGGTAAACAACTTTGGGGAAAGGACAAACCAACACTCTCTGCACGTTTTTCTGTCAGTTTTTTCTTAAAAAGGTCACGCCGTAATTGTAATTGGTTTGCCCTTTCCCCAAAACGATTATATACATTACCCTTGTAACCGCATGAAAAGCACTGGAATATACCAGTGATCTGGTCTATTTTCATACTAGGGTTTTTATCCTCATGTTCAGGATTTAGACATCTTACTACAAAGTCTTTGCCCTTTGGGATAAATGGTATTTCTTTCTTATTTAATAAACTCTCAACGTCCATAGTCTACCAACGGTTGGTTTTGATTAACCATCTTAGGAACACAGTATGCTGTAACTTTATATTGCTTATGCTCTATACGATCCGCATAATAATTGCAAGTATTTATACTTGCGAAGTACATGTTTTGAGTCCCCTGCTCTTCACCATCCACTATTACCATCAATAAAAATACCAACATTCTCATATATTATACTCTATTTTACCATTATTGTCAAGAACTATTTTTTTAGGACACGTGAGCGGCCATCTTCTCCGCAAATTTAAGAATATCTTCTTTGCTCAAAGCACCTTTCATTGTGTTACACCCATGGCATATTGGTCCAACATTAGAATCAATATAACCTATCTCATTATCGAGTCTATCAATACTAAAAGAGGCTCTAATAGGTGCTCTAATTTTTCTTGGGTGGTCTTCCCATGGCATCCTCATTCTAACGTCACAAATAGGGCAGTTCTTTACTGAGATTAATTCTTCCTGCTTCTCTTTAGAGATATCCCATTCGAGACCTTCTCCACTTCTTCTTTTACTCGCTGCTTTACGGGACTTTGAAAATGCATCATTTACTTGCTTTTTCTTGAAATCCTCAAAGCAAGCCCACCAAAACTCTCTACAATATCCAGAGTGGATTGAATTACTTTCCTTGCGAAGATAGTGTGAAAAATATCTACCATCACTTTCCTCACCTTTCCTAAAGTATTCTAATGTTTCAGGGTTTAATCTTTTCGGAAATCCTACATCTCCAGTAGGGGCTGCAATTTCTATTCCTGGTACTTCATCATTTCCCACTACGAATCTTGTATAAACCTCAGCCCAAGAACCACATCCTAAGTGTTGTTTTAATACTTGACCAGAAATACCTAAAAGCTTAGTCGTTGTAGGGGGTTTCATATGAAGTCGTACAGGTAGATGATCCCTCATTATTTCAATAGCACCTATAAGAGTGCTTGTTGTTATTTTATTTCTCAAATTAATATCCTCCTTAGATATCGTTTATTTCTTCACCAGTTTTCTGCTCATTATCTTCCCTTTCTTTTGGAGATAACGCAGTATCTGGCCCTATCTTCATAGTCTCCCAATCCATAGTAGAGGTAAACGAACGCATAGAAGCAGAGCGCATTTTGACACAGTTAAATGTCATGCAAGCATCTTCCTGTTCCCAGGTCTCTAAGCTATATGCAGCGTCAGCTGCGTCTAGTATGCCTTTAGCGAAACGTGCTTCGCCACTAGCGTCCGTTTGGTATGGCGAGAATACTGGGGTTTCGTATTCCTGTGCCATGCTTTTAAGTGCCTTACTAACTTCTATCTGCTCCGTCCAGTCATACTGCCCTCCCCGAGAGGGCTGTTTAGAACGTTTAACTTGATTGATGTAGTCTACGATAATTACGCCAACGTCCATCTTACTTTTTACTTTTTTATCAAGTTCAGACCGTATTTTCGCTATAGTCAAAGAAGCATCATAAACTACATCAAGCTGCTGAGTTGGGAGAAGCTCGCAACTTGTTTTTAATTTATCATGGAATTGCTCAAAGTCTCGATGTTCTCGATACTCTGCTAATCTTTCTTGACTATTTTGGTATCTTCCAGCCCACCATTTGGCTACTGCTTCCCATTCGGTTACACTAAGGTTCTTTGTGCGGAGCCGAGAGAAAGGCACGCCGGTAGCAACAGAACAACACCGCTGTAGGATTGATCTGCTGTCCATTTCTATAGTGAAATAAATGGCTGTTTTGCCAGAAGAAAATACATTATTAGCAATATTGACACACGTGATGGATTTACCTGCCCCTCTACGACCACCAACAAGTATCAAATCTCGGGGGGAGAATGATATTTCGTGATCGTACTCACTATTGAGTCCGAGGGGCAAGTACTTCGCTAAGTCCTCATCTGGTTCGAACAGGGGAATACGTTGCATACTCTCCTGAGGTTGTTCTAATTCAACCTTGTCTTCGACATCCATCACTATTTGGTGTAGATGAGAAACGGATTCCTCTGCATCTTCAAAAGATATAGAGTTATCAACATAATCTTCGAGCTGATTCAGAATTTCCTTTTGGGTAAATTCATTCTTCAAATACTGTAAAAGCATAAATGCATCAGCATCTACTTCTACATTCTCTACTGCATAAAGAAGCTCTTTTGTAGCAGTATCTCGAAGCTCATATTTTAAGTCCTCCATTGTAGGCATCTTATGAAATTTCTCACAGTGTCTGTCTACCTCAGTAAACAATCTATGGTACTCAGCCGGCAAGTAGTGCTTACGCACTTGTGTCCAAGTCTCGAAGTCTTGTGTCACTAAAACTTGCTTTATAAAAGCACTAGAAATATTCAATTAGATCCCCCGATAAAGATAAAAATATAGCCACAGCACCCCTACCGTGGCTATACCGAAATACTACTTAAGAAGCAGCTTTTTCTTTCTTTGCAGCACCGTCATAGTCTGCGGCTGTCAAACCACGACGTGTCAGCATAGTCTTGACGCCACGAGCAGTCTTGCCGATTTGGTCGGCAATGGCTTCGACTGTCATTCCAGAAACATCTCCTAGGTCAGCCAAAGGATCGTCCTTCGCTGCTCCTTTAGTGTGCTCCTGCTTGGGGATGGCGGCAATTTCTCCAGCACGTAGTAAGCTAAGAGCTTTGCCCCTAACACTATTTACTGAACGATCCAATTTGTCAGCGATTGCTTCGACAAACGCTCCGTCAGCTACCATTTGAATGAAGGTATTCTCTTCATCAACTGAGTAGGTACGAGGAGTCTCTACTTTTGGAGCTGGCTTGACATGGTCAGTCAGTTCCATAGAGAGGATTTTTCCTTGAATAGACTTCGCAGTAAATGCTCCGTTTTCAAAGTGAGACGCTATTTCAGCGTATGTGTACTCACCGCTATTGTCATTAACAAAAGCAGCAAGTGTAGCTTCTTGAGACTCAGAGAAAGCTCTGGAGCTCTTGGCAGAAGCCAGTTCTACGTCGTATCCCATCTTACGCAATTTGCTAGATACGGATCGAGTAGAGGTCTCAAGTTGCTCTGCAGCTTCTGCTACAGTACCTTGAGAAATAGGGGATTCATTCCCTACAAAGTTGGTGAGCTCTTCAGTGCGCTCATCAGTCCACTTCGGCAATGTTGCCATATTCTAATCTCCTAAAAATTCTAATAGATTGGTTACTATAGTTATGCCAGATGCTCTGGCCTTCTTTGTTTTAGCGGATTCAATTCCACTTTCATTTATTAATATATCTACATTACCTGTTAAATTAGTCTTAACATAATATCCTTTTGCTACTAGTGCGTCTGTTGCTTCCGCCTTCGTTTTAAAACTAGACAGTTTACCACTTATACATACAATTTCTGCACCCGCTTTGATTCTTGTTACCTTCTCAAACTTAAAGTCAAAAGGTAGGTGATATAGATTATCACAGAACTCTGTATCATACCAGAGCATTAAATTTTCCCTTGCTGTCGGTCCAAGACCGGCTTCTATACACTTGTCTTCGGTAAGTTCATAAATACTATTAATAACTTTAGACAATTTGTCAGTTGCTGTCTTCCCTATCAAAGGAATACTAAATGCTGGTAACAGCGTATTTAGAGGCATAGTTTTGGATAACTCAATTTGCTCCATTAAACTCTTTGCTAACTTCTCAGAGCTAAGAGCGTAAGATATCCAGTCTACATCAAGAAGATAAATCTCATGAAAGCTTCCTAAATCCAACTTCTCAACAGTTTTCGGTCCAAGACCCTTTATCTTGAGAGTTTTGGCAAAATGCTCAATTTTCTTACTTAGCTGTGCACTACAAGCCGTATTCCTACAATATAGGAGATCGACTTCCCAGACGAGCTTATGCCCGCAGGTGTGACAAACTTCTGGAGCTTTTATTGCCTGCATTTACTTCCCTCTAAAATTGAAAAACTATTATCTCAGAATTTATGTCAAAAGTCAAGAATTATTTTTCCTCAACTCGTTGGACAATACGAGGGATAATTTCACCACTTCGTATGACCTCTACCATGCACCCAATTTCTAAATTCAAACCTCGTATATATTCCATATTATGCAAGGTTGCTCTCGAAACAGTCGCTTCACCTACTACAACAGGATCGAGTATTGCTACTGGTGTAACTACACCTGATTTTCCAGTCTGCCATACAACATCAAGTAGTTTAGTTACTACTCCCTCTTGCTTTTCCTTCAGAGCAAAAGAGCCACGCGGATGGTGAGACGTTTCTCCCATCTTATGATACTCTCGATAGTTGTCTATTCTAAAGACTGTGCCGTCTTGTGGATAATCAAACATCATATCCGTCCAGACGGTTGTAAAGCCATTACTTGATAAGCACTTCATCTCTTGTGTCCAATTCTGACACGTATTCTCCTGAGCATCATAGGCTACAAAGACCATACTTCCTTCTTTAACTCTGTCAAGAAACTCTGAGATTTCTTTAAGGTTCAATGCACCCGCTGCAAAGTTTCTTGCATTGGGAATGTCTTTATGAGCTACTACTTCTCCAGTTATCTGAAGAATACCCTTTCTTTGAATCTTAGTAGGTATTAGATACTTGAGCTTGTCGGTGATATCTAAACCCTCCTTTCCATCTCCACGCGTAAGAGCGTGCAAGAGAGTACCTTCAACATAAACTAGAGAGACAGCAGCGCCATCTAACTTTGCCGTAGCAATTAGTTTATCTAAATTTATATCGAGAGGAGGGTTATTGATATCGAAGCACTTCTGTAGTGACTTCATAGGGTAGATATGCTTAATACCTCGGTGAACAACATGTCCTACTGAGATATAGTCATTTTCTTCTGCTAAACGATCAAACTCCACATCAGTTATGATAGGAGTACCCGCATAATATAAGTCACTAGCTTTATCTAGCAACTGTAATACTGCTGAATTAGACTTTTGCATATCGGTTTCCCTATTTTTCAGATAATATTATAACAAGAAATAGGTAAAAAGTCAAGGAATTTTTTCAGGAATCGTGCTCATAAACTCGACTTATTAAGTCCCCAAAGTGTTCTTCAATTAATTCTTTAGACTCTGCTAAAGATATTATCTCTATTAAGGAACGAAACAATTCTCTGGAGTTGTTAAAATCGATTGGCATACTAACCCCTTCTTTGGTAGGTAACCATTCTTCATGGAAATCCAAATAATACTTACGTACACTAAGATACTCAACACCCCTAAAAGTATTGACTGATACTCGGACTTGGGTTTCTTTTTCTTCGTCATAGTGTATTAAATGCTCATATAAGGCTGGTGCTTCATGAAGTTCCATGTTAGTCTCCGTTCTTTAAAACTGAGGCTAGCGGTACAACACTCGTAATATTCTTAGGTTTTAATAAGCGATAAGAATCTGTATCCCAGCAGAAGAGTAATAAAGTCTCCTCGGATTCTTTCGCGCGATTCTTCTTGTCTTGAATATACTGAGTACTAAAGTCTAAGGTACAAACATTATACTTTAGCTTTTTAGAGTTCTCACTACGGTACGTAATGACAGCATCACCATACTCTGTTACAAGAGATGCTAGTTCTTCCTTCTTCATGAAACTCCTTAGATTAGGTAGGTAAAATCTTTTACTGAACTAATTTCAAGGTCATTTCATTAGATGTAAAAAAACAGAGGGAAGATGGGCTTCCCTCTGCGGTCGGAAACTGAGACTAGCTCAGCAGTCCTGTAAAGTAAACAGCCGCCTTGCCCGTCAGTTTAGAAATGATTTCTTCATCTACTTCCTTCCCTGCGTCTTGGATGGCTGCGATCAAAGTTTCTTGAGCTGCTGCTTTTGAAACTCTGCTGGTACCTGAAGTGCCACCATTTTTGGCTCCTCCAGTCGCTGGTGTTTTCTTTACATAAACTCCAGCTTTGGTTAGAATCATGCGAACCCCATTAGGACTCTCACTCATCTCGTCTGCTATAGCCTTTACTATCTCCATAGATGTCTCAGGAGTAGGGCTTTCTGCTTCGTACATCTCTACGGCTTGCGCCTTTCTTTCATCATCCCACGCCACTTTGCGTTTCCTCTTGCTAAGTTGTTGAAAATAAAATCGGTCGCCCATGTCGGTTTCCTCATTTTTGAAATTATATTATACCAACAAATGACATTTGTGTCAAGAAATTTTTTTCAAATCCTACCAAGGTCGATACCGTATTGTTTAAGATGAGTTAACCTAGCCAAATCATAAGCCACCGCACAAGAAAAGAACCCATTACGTTGACCCTCTAAATCAGCCCAATGGCCTGCGGAATCATCAATTAACTCACGCATAACCCATATATTATAGCACTTACCTGCGTACTTCTTTTCATAGTCTAGTTCTTTTAATCCTGGCATTTTACGAGTATGTTCTAAAGTGTACTCAAACTGTATTGTTGCAGTACAGTGATGCTCTGCAGACCAAACTATCTCTCCTACTTCAAATTCTTCACTCATGCACTCATCTGGGAACATACCTATTTCATTCTTAGATTCTAGTGTCCCAGGACGATACGGAACGCCTATGCGCTCTATAATAGCTTTTATAAATCCTGCAGAACGATACAGAGACTTTGCAATTTGTACTACAGAATCTCCTTGTAGGTATGACGTGACAGCATCTGCAATCTCTGCTTGAGTTGCAGGCTTACCACGGTTTTGACTAATTCTTTTGGCTCTGAATGCTAGTGTATCTTCGTAATCTTCTATTATCTTTGTAAGTCTCGTAGTATTATACGAGATATTCAATATTCCACAAGCGTCTTTTTTCGTGATAGGAGTCGACTGATTCAACAGATCTATCACTTTCTGTATGTTCTCTGGGCTCAACTTCTCGTTGTCCCTTTTCCTCACTCTGCCCAATTAATTCATCCTCTAGTTTAAACATTAAACAACATATTGCATGTGCGAGGTGTGATAACCCCGTCTCTTCGTCTAACTCTTCACCATCTATATGGGCGAAGATGTGCCTTAAAGCAGCACTACTATAGCGGTTCTGTAGGTCGTCTACTTTTCTCCAGTTATGAGCATCATACTTCTTTGCTCCAAATGTAAGTACTTTTCCTACTTCAGTAATGGACTTAGGGGGTAATAGATAAAGCTGAGGTTTCTCACCATCATATTTCCTACCCTCGCTCACTTGTTAACTCCGCTATGCGTCTAAACGCTTTATACTTAGCTTCCTGTTCTTCTCTTACTGCGTTTTCTAAATACTGTATATGGTCTTGCATACGCTGTATAACCCATGTAATCCTCTCTACAGGATTTTTATGGGGGACAACTGTAAAGTCATCAGGTAATGAATAACTTTTTAAACTCATATCATCATCTACTAACATAATTCCTCCGGTGTATAATTTGTACACTCACCACATCTTCCATCTGGGGCTAACCAGTTAACGAACTCTGAGCATGCATAACAAACGTAGTTTACAGACTCTCCAGACGCACCATCAATCTTTCTGCTCTCTTCCGTACTTGTTTGTGCCATAGTGAATCCCTCCCTTCAACTGCTGCACTTTTCCAATCTTTTCGCATAATCGCCTTATTGAAGTTGACAAACTTCGATAGGCGAGGTCTGCCCATGTTAAACATCATATTTATAAGTATTTCTTTTACTTCTTGTGGAAAATCTTTGAACCAGGGTTGATACAAAATTTTACATTCATCCCAAGCAATTTGTAAGTCCTGTTTCAAATAATTGTCGCATGCGGACTCACTTATAGGAGTACCAACTGCACACCCATATTCTGGATTTCCTTTTACAAGTAGATGTCCTACTCCACAAGTATCATACCCTAAATGATCCTTATATACTTCTAGTACAACTCCTTCGTCATACTTAATTTGGTCTATTAAACTTTCTGTTATCATATATCATTTCCTCCTGCTGTGCTTTAAAAAGTATATTAAACGATAAACTTATTCTGTCTGTAGTAGATTCATTGGTAAGTACCTCATGTTGCAGGCTAGAAGGAAAGTATATAGCTTGGTTAGACTGTACTTTATAAAACCAATTTAATGAGTTATGTATATTAAACTCTCGTCTTGGTAAATCATAACCAACACATCCGTAGCTAAGATCTGTACTACTGGAAATGAATGCTATATTTGCTTCTTCATCAACATCTATATAATATACTCCACTTATTAATGAGTTAGGATGCCAGTGTCTATGATGGTGCGTTCCTGGAGGATTTATATTTATCCAGGACTGAACTATATAAAACTCAATAATATCATCATCACATAAAATATTCCTAGTGTACTCTTCTAGGCCTTCCAGTATTCTATATTTTATACTCTTATAGTTATTTAACTCTAGTACATTTTGATGCTTTGATACAAGATTTTTGCCTGTGTTCTCTAAAAATCCTATTTCTCCCACATCACTTATATCATGTATACTACTACCTATATACTTATCGTACGAGTATACGGGTGTCCCGAATAAAACTAATGGGTTACTCATTCACTAATATACTCCTATTAACGCCCTACCTTTAAGGATACATTTTGCTGATCGTTGCTTACCATAATCCCACTTATCAGCATCGTTTCCGAACATCATATCCCCTTTCCTATCCATAGGAACAATAACAAAACTTAAATGTTTTCTACCATTCATAATGGCTTGCTGTTTAAATTTATAAATTGTGTGGCTACCATAGATATATCGTATCGCTTCCACACATGTGTTTATATCTCTTTGCTTTGGTTTTGAAGCAAAAGAAGGCATACATACTAATAAAAGTATGCCTATAATTATTACTCGCATTTAGTATCTCTTCACAAGATCCCAATTCATAGGCTCCGCTGATTTGATTTCAATAATCTGATCATCATCATCTTTAAACTTGATAATGTTCGGCTTAAGAGTATAAATTCTAGAAGCTTTATACTTCTTGGGAGTACGAGTATATGTTTCACGACCACGTTCGTCCACAGTTTTGTTTGCTACAAAATAAATTGTTAGGTGGTACTCTTCATACCATATGCGTTTCCACCAGTAAACTAACCAGTTATCTTTTACTGCATGTTCAAACTCATCAGTCATTTTGCAACTCTTCATTCTTTTCTAACCACTCTTCGGCTTCATCACCTACATCTGTGGCTTCTCTGTAGTATAGGATAATTTCTTTTTGCTGTCTTATAAACCTACGCATCTCTTGTAGATTATAAGCCATACTCTCATATCCCTGAGGTAGCAGACCAAATAATACAAAGTCTCCACCTAATATTTCTTCTATTTTTACTACTGATTCGTCCCAGTTATCTTTGTTTATAACAAACCACTGGACATCTTCCATCATGATCTCTTCAGGTAGAGGAGGTTGGTATATCTCCATCCTTACTTCCTCTGTAATAACCTTTACAGGATCAGGTGGTGAAAAATCTACTTTAGGTAAACTGCCACATCCACTAATTAGTAATGTAAGGCAGCTCATCGCTAGGATCGTCTGCTTCATCTAATTCCCTACTATCTTCTTCTACTTGGCGAAATACTCTACTAGTCGCCTTGGTCATCTTAGACTCTAAAAGTTCTGGTTTAGAACGTCCGAGTTTTGTAAGATCATGCTTCTTAAAAATCTTCATGTACTGTTGCTTTTCAGATTCTAACTTATTAGCTTTCTTAGTTAGAGCTGAGAATGCTTCAGCTTGTTTCTTCATCTGTGTTTCTAAATTACGAATGGTCTTTTCATTCGTTTGAGCAGCAGTCTGTAGTGCTACATTTTGCTGTGTTTTGTCTGCAATCTCCATCTGCTGTTGATTAATTCTATTGTCTTTTTCATTTACTACTATTTTATGGTATCCAAACCCCGCTCCACCTATAATTAAAAGAAGCGGTAACATCTTTATCATTCCAAACATAATAAGTCCAAAAAAGCGGGCCGAAGCCCGCAGCTGTCAAGTTATAGGGATATGCTTAGGTAGATCTTCTTCTGGAGTTACATCTTCCAAATCTACACAAAGTAATCCTCGCTCCATGTATGCTTTCTTCACTTGCACATTATCACCTACACGAAACACTTTGGTAAAGCACTTACCACTTAAGCCCTTATAAATAAATTCTTCATTATCGTTTTCAGACTGTTTCACTTTACCTTCTATCTTGAGGTTGTTTTGTTCGAGGCTAATATCTATGTCACCTTTGTCCCAACCAGGAACGGCGACTTCAACTCTGTACCCCGTATCTCCGACTTTTACTACATTGTATCGGGGATAATTCCCATCCAGAGTACTTGCGAAGTAGTCAGGATTAAACCTATCGTATCCTAAGTAGAACTTAGGAAAATCTGATAGCGTTAGTTTAGCCATTGTTGTCATTGTATTCATGCCGATCTCCTTAGGATGTAAACTTAGTAGTTACAGTTACAGCCCCCGTCTCGGCTTTTGGAAAAGCACAGGTTGCAATCATTTTAGCACTATCTACGGGTATCGCTGTAGCTAGAACTGTTATGTTGCCCCGAAAAATATCTATCTTCTTTAATCGGGTTAGTGTTGATTTTCCAAATTGATCTTTTATAGCTGCTTGGCATATGCCATAAGCGGCTGTCTTACTTAGTGCTTGCGTGGGTGTTACAAGCCCTGTGAACATCAGCATAAACACTGCTGAAATTATTCCTATCCTTTTCATTTTCTTTTCTCCGATCGTCCATAACGGTACGATATTGAGGCCTAACGGTCCTCGGTTTATTATTGGCATTTAGCCTGTTATTAGCCCTCAAGACCCTCTCTGTCGGACTGACAGGAGAAAGTAACGGGGACTTTATTGTTCTATAATATATTACCTGCATTTTCTTTTTCCAGAAACTGTCGCACACGCTCATACGCGTCTAACGCTGTATTACCGTATGCTATGTGTTCATTGTTGACTGTTGCGAGGTACTTGTATTCTATCATGCTGCCTTTTTTATCTACTACTTGGGTTATCTGAACTTCATAGTTGTTCATCATCTACTTCAAGGATTCCTTTATCTATTAGATACTCGACTGTTCCATTGATCCCATCTCTTCGTCCCAATCGCCAGCTGTGGATACCACAACCTATTAGGCAGAATATAAATACTACTATTGCTGTTTCCAAGAGTTCCTCCGTTTCAATCAGGTGGTTGTTACATTAATTTCAGACTATATTATATCAATAAACAACTGAAATGTCAAGATATTTTTTTAGAATGTCATTAGAAAAATAATTCTTGACACGAGCCCCTTTCTTTGGTATAATAGATGTCATGAGAAGTTATACTAAAAGACCATGGAGTCGAAGGGAAAAATCAATACTGATGGAGCATTATTATGTAGTTCCGCGAGAAGAACTATACAGGATGCTTCCAGACCGTACTCCTGGAGCAATAACTAAGCAGGTGTTTCACCTAAGAGCCAAAGGATGGCCATTTAAAAAATGTATGTAAAAGTTAGAAACAATAATGTAGAGAGCGCATTGCGTGTCTTTAAAAAGAAAAGTAGTGAGGTGATTTTTGAAGTCAGAGAACGAGAGTCCTATGAGTCTCCAAGTGCCAAGCGACATCGAGCCAAAAAGTCAGCTATTGCCAGAGAACGAAGACGACAAGCAGCCCAAGTACACCCCGGAAGAGATAGAAAATTCTAACCGGATATTTAAGTCTGCAACTCCAAAATATACCTTTGATTGGTACATTAAATGGATTTCGTCAATACTACTACTTATAGCAATGACAATAAGGGCGGCACAGTATAATCCATTTTTGGACTTATGCTTGTCATTAACGGGAATGATAGGATGGATATACGTAAGTCTAGTCTGGAAGGACAGGGCAATGATAATGCTAAACGGCGTGGCAACATTCATACTAGCGATGGGGCTACTAAACCACTTAGCAGGGTAAAACGGTTTTTTACACGAACGCAGGTACTCTGGGAAGATCCAGACCCTGAGGAAATGAGCATAGATAATGCATATAAAACACGTTGGATTTGGTATCATACGATACTAGGATTAGAACTATTAATGGTCAATATGCTACTAATAGCGATACTAATAGTTCTAGCAGTAAAACTTTAGGAGAAAATAATGGACGGCACAAATTTTGAGTTGGTCGAAGATTTTATGGAAGCAATGGGGCAGGAAGTTAATGCCATACCCGCTTTTCCAGAACAAGAGATTCAAAGACTCAGGCTTGATCTGATTGAAGAAGAACTAGATGAACTACATTACGCAATAGATAATAAAGATATGGTTGAAATTGCGGACGCTTTGGGCGATTTATTATATGTAGTATACGGGGCAGGACATGCTTTCGGAATTGATCTAGATGAGTGCTTTAAAGAGATTCATGCTAGCAATATGAGTAAACTAGGGCCAGATGGTAAGCCAATAAAAAGGGAAGATGGTAAGGTATTAAAACCTGACACATTCTTCCCACCTGACCTCAAATCTATACTAGGACTGTAAAATGAAATATCTACCACTACTGCTGTTGCTCTCAGCACCAGTATTTGCAGAGTCATATCCATACGTTGAGTGGAAATGGGAGCAAAAATACATCAATTCTTTACATGATAAAACTGTCAATCATTTACGGGCAGGTATGAAATGGGGCAATGCTTATATAGAAGCAGGTCCGATGACTGACGGTGAATCTTTCGAAACTGGTGTAAAGTTTAAGGGTCGTAACTGGAAGTTTAAGATGAAGTGGGAAGGTGAAAATACCACATCCCTGAAACATAAGGTTGAGACAGAGATACGGTATAATTTTAGATAATTATTCTTCAGGTACCTTTAATGTTATATTTCCTGATATAGATATTCTCTCCTCATCACAATTATAAAATGGATGAACTGCATGGCATAGTTTTGACGGGAAAAATATAAGAGTACCTTCTTTTGAGGAATCCATTGAATAAATATAGTGCCTACGGTCTCCTAATATATCTGCATAGGAGAACTCAAAATTAGATACTAAGGATGTCCCGTTACAATTAGAACGTGCAATAGGAAGCTTCATCTGCTCCTTATAATCTGTAGGAACTTTCATCCACACTACAAAACTATAAACCCCACTATGGTTGTGGGTTGGATTAAATTCTGTTTGGTACTGATAATTGCACCAAAATTTTTCTAGATGATATGGAAGGCGCTGACTAACTGGGTAGTCATCACCAATATTATACAATTCTGCCCCGTATGTAAGACATAAGTCAAGTAAAGTATTATTCCAAAACCAATCATCTCTATCCACTAAATATGTACTTTTACTTATATTACCCGCAAGATCGTCTTTTGCATCTGTGGTTTCTTCATCTAGTACACCCCATAAGTAAGTCATTTCTTCTTTACTGAGTTTCTTCTCTAGCCAACCTCCACAGCTTGGTTTTATAATTTTAATACTCATATTACTATCCTTATTCTTCGGTGTAAAAGATGTGATCGCCGATTACCCTTGTAGGGTTGTAGGCGGAAGCCCAGTAAGGACTCACTTTATTACTATGATACCAATAGGTTTTATACAGGAAATCTTCAGTAGTTCCATACTCTATAGTCACAGTGGCTATAAGTCTTGCCATATCCCAACTTTGTTTATGTCTGGGTATATCTGACAACCCATCACAGTACCAACTAAACTGACATATCCAAGAACCACCCCTTAGTTTTCTTTGCTTTACTACTGCACAAACGGTACTCGGCCAACGCGAATCTCTTACCCTGTTGAGTGTTACTTTTGCGACCGCGTACATACCGTTGATCGACTGATTTCTTGCTTCCCAATAAATATTCTGTGCTAGACAGTCCACTTCGCTTCCTAGGCTTAGTGGACTCAGAAACAGCATCATTGCTGCTAGAATTTTTTTCATATTGCAACTCCATCATTTCGCGAAGCTCCTGTGTATGGTTTCTATATCCCACTGTACATGGAGTTCATCTAACTTGACTTTTGTTACTACATATCTATAGTCGTGTTGGTACTCAGGGTGCTTTCTGCGCCCTTCTTCTACTTGCCCTGCGGTCTTGGCATATTCCTCGTTACTAAAGACTCCTACTATGTAAGAGCCGTCAGTTAGTCCTTGACCGCTTGGATGTCTCTTCTGCATTTTAGTCATCCATACGTTTTTACCTGACATTAAATTCACAGTTCTAGCCTCCGGTAGCGACGCGTGGTGAGTTTGGCTTTCTCTTTGCTCGATAACTTCCGTGAGAAACGACTTTTTTGCCTCGACGTCTCATTTTCATTATCTCTGCTCGAGGAAGGTGTCCACAAATAATAGTTTTCATATAATCTCCAGTATTCTCTTGCGTTTATAAGTTGATTTTTTGCTTTGTTTATTAATTCCATTGGGTCTACTAGCTTAACACGCTTCTTTCGCTTGGGTAGTAGCACTTCGTTGTCTCTGTATCATCCAAAGGAAGATATCATTTGGCATCTCCATAGTTCTTCTACAGAAAGCCATTGCCTCTTCAAACTTCAGACCGTCTGCACACATTCCACCAACTATCTGAAACCACTCAAATTGCTCTTCAGTCATAAGACCTCCTATGTTTTCTGTAACCCCGCTTCGACCTTTTCTTCCTGTCCACGAACTTTTTTCCGCTAAAAGGACTATCCGAATCAAAGAGGATAAAATGCGATCTAGTTTTGTTCCTGTTCATTTTCATACCTTGTATTATATCGAAAAACAGCATGCTTGTCAAGGATTATTTTCGTCATGTGCTAAGAAAAATGAAACTTTTTTACCTCACGGGCAGCCCGCCTAATCCTTAGTTACAAATACCTAAGCAAAAATAATACTTTACGAATTACAAAAAGTGTGATAAAATATATCTGAAATTTATAGATAATCAAGTCAACCGATTATTTTACAAAGCCAAGATTGAAGTTTAAATTGAAGTGATTATGGCAGCCCTCGGAACTAAAGTGTAGAGGGCGTTGCCCAAAACTTTAAATTTAACCGACAATCTGCCACCCCTCCTAAATCATTTCAATTTTGTATTGATTTCGACTATATAATGACCGTATAATTAAATAACATCTTTACTCGGTCATTTCAACTTTTAAATATCTTTCTAAAACTTCGTGTTAATTTTGTGCGATTCGCGATAACCCAACGACCGATAAACCTCATAATAAATTGTATATAATTTTCAGAAGTTGATGATGCCCAATAGGACGAATGGTATGCTTATTATAGAGAGTACGAATAGGCTTATAGTGAGTGTGATTATAGCGTCAATTATAAAGTCTTTCATAGAAAAAGCTCCACTACTTTCTCGATTATCACATTCATTGTGAATAAGAACATTGCGACAGTTAAGATAATAGAAATAGTATATAAGAATTTGTCCATATAAATCCTGTTTTTCCTCCTTTCTTAGTATTTGTACGTTAATCATTCCAGAAAATCATAGGAATCACTAACATTATTAGTATTGTTAACATTTTCAGCATTAAATTATCTAGGCCTTCCCATATAAATAGTGTTGGTACCATCATTATTAGTACATAAATCCACCATCCGATACTTAATATTTCTCGCACCCGTTGAGACCCCGCTTAAAGGAAAAATTGATGTAAGAAAATGGTTCCAGCTATGATTGCCATCCCCGCTGCGATTATCATTTGTTCGTCTAACATTCTATGCCTCCGATTGCTTCTTCAAGGATTTTAAGGGTGGCTTTTGGAGTTTTCTCCAAGCCAAATAGAGAGTCCACTTCAATTCCCAATGAATCAGCAATATTTGAAACGATCTCCACTTTAGTGACAGGTAATTCCCCACTTTTTGTCTTATAGATTTCACGTCTGTATACCCCCTCCCTAGATAGCTTTCCAATTATAGATTTCACACTCTTTCCTAGTTCATTTGCTAGGTTTTCTACTGTTTCTCTGTTAGGTTTCTCTCTGTATGCTTCAATTATATGTTTTGTCTGGTCTTCCGTATAATTCACTTCTTGTCCGTCTCCAAAAATTGTGTTAAAGTTGCCATCAGCCCTTCTATAGATTTCATAGCCAATGCGTGTGCGTTCTCTTCAGGATCTCCCGACTGGTTCTTTATAGTCTCCATTATTTCGTCTTTTAACTTCATTACTATATCACCGTCGCCATCAACATCAGTTTCCACTTTAGAACTATACTCAAGTAAACCAACAGCGACATTTTCATGCCCAACCTGGTTAGCATAGTCCAATAGTAGTGTATCATATTGATCTTGTACATGCTGATATTGGTTTTCCATCTCTTTTACCTGCTTATATGAGGTGTGTAGATGTGATCCAATTTCCTCAAGAACATCTACCATTACATTTAAACGTAATTCAATGTTTTGAGGCTTTATATCAGTAGGAAACTGTATTATTTCTCCCATTTAAAATTCTCCCATTTAGCAACTGGATTAATAGGTCGCTTCTTTGTGTCCCACCACTCAGCTAACTCAAACGTATGTTTCTTACGTTGTTTAACTAAAATAGGGTCAGGTGTAAACTGTGCATGTTTTTTTAACATTAAAATTTTCTCCCTAATTTTTGAACTACTATTATCTCACGATTTAGGATGAAAAGTCAAGAATTATTTATAGTCACGCATAAAAAAATCCCAGCAGAGCGAGTACGTACTGGGATTCTTCTAATTAGTTGGTAATCATGCCCACCTCGGTGGATTACCTTGAGATAGCCTATGCTGTCATCTCCCCCTTCGTTTGCTGTTTTAAATCATCGATTATAGGCACACAATACGCTAAACACGCCTAAGAACTATCGGTTGTTCTCATCACCCCCTTCTCGCCATCGCTTTATAGACCCTTGGAAGGGTAGGGTCTACCGTCTGCGTGTATAGACGGATTTTCACTTAATTTTGAAAAGATATTATATCACCACTGACCAGCATAAGTCAAGAATTATTTTTCGAAAGGTTGCCCAATTTCAAAAGAAGTAATTCTCTCGCCCTCTGACGTTATTATAGCATCAGTTATAGCATCAAATAGCCAACCTTGTTGGTCATCATCTTTATTGTCCAAAGCTAGGACTGTTACTTTAATTTCTCTATATTGTGTCATACTTTTTGATTCCATTGGTCAATTATCCAATAGCTAATTCCCTCTTTACCATGTGGGTTTGCTACTGATACGTTAGTCCGATACCAGCAACCGCAGCAATCGTGCGTATGCTGACAAAAGTCCGTACTTGAAAAATGCTGTGGTAGCATAACTACTAAGGAGTCTCTAGTCACTATATGCTTGCCCAGGTTCACATGAACATGGTAGAAGTAGTACCTAGTTGTACCGTCTTTAATTTCAGAACCTAAACCAACCCCTAAACGTGCGTCAAAAGCACGCACAAAGCCAGCTATTTCAGTTCCGAACTCATCCTTAATTTGGTTATATTCCCATAACATATTTTTCTCCACGAAAAGAGGGGGCAAAAGCCCCCAATCACTCTTAGCTGTTCAAAGCACCAGCGATTTTCTCTAAGTCACCGAAGCCAGCTTTGCTCAAAGAAGGAAGTTCCATCTCTAAAGCAGTCTCGATTTGAGACACGAAGTCTGCCTTACGCACCTGAGGTGGACGCTTGGTAGGCTTAGGCTGTGCAACGTAAACTTCCAAAGAAGAGAGCTTAGCGATGACAGAACGCTCAGTCTTGTTGAATTGCTCAGCGAGAGCAGCGACAGTAGCGCGAGTAGGGTTAGCGGTATACTCAGAAACCATAGTGTCAATGACTTCTTGAGGGTAGTTACCAGATTTTACAGCAGTTGCATTCATAATTTTCTCCCGAAATTAGTTGGTTGTACCTCGATTTCTTAAAATATATTTTACAGGTTTTTAGCTAAAATGTCAAGAACTTTTTTGCATGTTAGTCCAAATATCTGCAAGTTTTTTCTCCCAGTGAATAGCATCCTTTTCCCAAGGGGTATTCACGTAATCGTGCCAGCTTTCAGCAGTTTCAGTATCGTACTCGTCGCCTTTCCAGTAAGTAGTGCCACCTTCGCTATCGAAGCCGAAGTGTATCATCTGGTAAACGTGACGTAATTCATGCGCTATTGTAGCAATTAAAGAATCAGTCGTCCAATCACTATTGTGAGTCGCAGATAAGCGTACTTGATAGCGATGGTCGCCTAACTTAACAGCATCACCGAATACTTCTGGCATGTCCATTAGTTTAATAGTAAGTTTACCATAGATTTCCCAATTCATTTGGTATACAATAGAGCACCACTCAACCATTTCTCTGACCACTGCCCTTCTTGACGGCGACCAGCCACGAGTAGCTTTGACTTTGTACTTTATTCGCATGGTATTCTCCTTAATTTGAAAAGATATTATACTTAAAACTGGCCAAGAAGTCAAGAACTTTTTGCCCCAAATGGTCGAAAAATTACGCAAGGGAATTCCGGGGGGCCGCGCGCGGGGTCGCAATGTCAAGCATTATTTGCCCCAATTTGCCCAAATTTTCTCGAATTTTCTCGCACCCGCCCAGGACTTCCCGATTTTCCGAACTTTTTGGAGTATTGCCGCAAAAAAGACTTGACAAACCCCGCGCGGGCGGGTATAATGGCGCGGGGACCGCTCTATTTCGTTTCGCCACTCTACTACTGGCGCACGGCTTATAAAAATAATCATTGTCGCACTACTACTGGCGCGGGGTTGGACAAATTAAAAGAAATTTACACCAATGCTGCAAAAAAGACTTGACAAACCCCGCCCGGGCGCGCAAATACTTATGCGGTACACCACATCTTCACTTCGTCACTCTACTACTGGCGCGCCGGCGCCGAAATTCTGTAAAAATCAAGGCGCGCTAAGTTATTGTTTTTAATAGAGTTTTACGATTAGAAAAATCTGTCCGACCAGCATTAAAATTGGGCAAATCGTGCGGATTATTTCCATGTTGTAGCGGAGCCGTATTAGCTCCGCTTCCTGTTTCTCTGTCATGCGTATCCCCTCTCTTTTGGATTGTCTTGTGGTTCTGGGCAACCGTAAATTCCGTTTGCTCTTTTCCAATTTACCGTCTCAAGCCCAATTTTTTTGCAAACGTCACGCTGTGCGCTTGCGAATTTTGCTTTTGCCATTTTCTCTGGCATGTTGAAAAATTCGCTGTGGCCTCCAGCAGGGTTTTTTGTGACCTTCAAATCACGGAATAATCCAGCAAGTCGGAAATCTTTGTTTCCTTTGTGGAAATATTGTTCGCTAGATAAAGTCGAATCATATGTGCCAAATGTGCAAGCTAACAATTCGCCCTCTAAAGTACCGCGCTCGATATTAAAAGAAATTTCCATCTCTTTTAATGTTTCGATAATGCGCGACTGAACACCGTCTTTGTCGCCAGAGCGCACCAGTTTAGCAAATCCATCTTTTATAATGCACATGCCAGAAAATACAGGAATGACCGCTCCCAGATTATAGCACCGCCATAGATAGTTTGCGCCAGTATCTGCCCAAGGATCACCAATGCGAGTCGCTGGTGTTGATAGTGAAGTTAATTTTTTCATGCTGAAAGCCTCTCGTTTGCTAATGTTGCGTTGATTGTTCTGATGCCATTATAGCGCACCATGTTTAAAACCTCAAGATTATCATCAAAGAAAATCGCATTTTTTCGCATCCATGCAATGCTCTTTTTCATCTTAGCCGCCAAGCGAAATATTGCGCGTTGCTTCAATATGTCATCTGGTGAAGTGTTGCCTTGAGCGCGAGAGAAAAGAAAGTCAAATTCTAATCCGTTGCGCTTGAGAAATGCAAGATCAGCGTCTTGGATAACTCTGGCAGTAATAACCGCTATCTTGTCAATCTCTCGATTAACTCCGCGCATTTTCTCAGCCAATGGCAAGAGAGAGTCAGCAAGGATTTTTTCGGGCGTGTTATTCTCTATCCAGTGCGCCAAGTCTAGCGACCCATCAGGTCGCGTGTTCTGGCGGTGGCTAGAGTCAATCACCGTTCCGTCAAGATCAAATATATAAAGCATAAGCATAACCTCCAATTCCCAAAATGTTTAACAAGACCAGATTATAGCACGATTTGTCTATAGCTTGCAATGTTAATAATACCAATCCAGAGATCGCTAGGATCTTCCCAAGATCGGTGTCGATGATAGGCGGTGCGGCTATCATACAGGCCGCACCGATCCAAGAAGTGAGAGAGATGAGCATCTAACCGATGCTCATTAAGAGGGATTGCAGAGAGCGCATAGATGCGCCTTGCAAACCGTCAAGGCTCTCACCTTGAAGTGAACGCTCGATTTCTCGAACGAGATCAGCCTTTGTAGGCCGATCAGAGGAAGAAGAAGAAACAGCCTTCTTCTCGTAGGTTAAGCCGAGGCTGAGTGCCTTGGCTATGATGGAGCGATGGCTAACGCCAAACTCCGAGGCAAAGGCTTGCGCCTTTGTGAGATTGAGAGGTTGAGCTTTGCTCATCTTCTCGATCATGGTTGGTGTGTATTTAGACATATTATGTCTCCTAGTTAAGTGATCAGCCCATCTGATCAATAATGCTATTATCTCAAAATTCATCGCTACGGTCAAACGTTTTCTTTGGTAATATTACCAAAATTCGCGCCTTAAATATACCAGATTGCATTGAGTGCAATAGCAAGTCCGGTGATGATAACGATGCAAATTAAATGTTCTTGTAATGTCATGGCATAGCCCTCGATTTAATATAGCATATTATATCACCGACCGCGCGCCTTGTCAACCTTTTATTTATGGTAATATTACCAAAGCCGCGCCTTGACCATGGGGGTACCCCCCCCTCCCCCCCTCCCCCATGGGTGGGGGTACCCCTCCCCCCTCATAATAAAAAAAATTCTTTATATATCAATAGGTTAGGGGCGGTTTCTAGACTTGACATGAGCTTACGCGCCGGGGCTCCCTTTCACGTACTACTTTGGGTTTTTTCAAAACACCTTTAAAAAAATTTCTTGACTTTTGAACTCTAATTTAGTATAATCTTTTCATGGCTACTTACTCGCTAGCAGTTACTATGACAGCACATGAAACCGGTACATCCGGGCACTATCCTATAAAAGCGGGGAGTGCTACTTATTCCACAACTACTACAATGTGGGCAAAACAAGGCGATACTGTAACTTACGTTATGACCGAAGGAGATGGTAGCACTGTTCATTACTTAGATAATACTAATCCAGACCCTACAGCTTCCGGCACGGGAACTTATCCCGTTATGAGTAGTGGGGCAGCATGGT
>Ga0208410_1000177_pt1 | contig 39780 bp, 34 predicted proteins | sample ETN02SmetaG_3_FD_185787 | JGI IMG/M metagenome (GOLD analysis project Ga0208410, IMG submission 185787) | Marine microbial and viral communities from oxygen minimum zone, Eastern Pacific Ocean - ETNP2014F10-02SV257 (SPAdes) (version 2) | ecosystem: Environmental > Aquatic > Marine > Oceanic ... | reverse complement strand
TCGTTACAGAACCCATGGTTAAAGAAAAAACACTCGTTACAGAACCCATGGTTAAAGAAATAAATCTGGTGAAAGAAAAAATTCAGATCGGAGCCACTGAGAGGTCATTTAAAGAGATAAGGCCCTCTGAGATGCATAACGTTTCGGGGGAGTTTAAAAGTCTTACAAAAACAAAATTGGAAGCAGGTTTTCAAGCTACAGAAAAGTTTCAACCAGTAGAAGAAATTCAACAAGGAGTCAACACAAAAGCTGTAAAAAATTTCACAGTGGCAGAGATGGAGAGGAGAGTAGATGTTTCTGGGAAAGGTTCGGATCCGCCTTTGACTCAGTTTAGGACTTTAACTTTAAAAGACACTCAACTTTCTGATAGCACAAAATCCTCTGTTGACTCTGCCTCACCTTCAGGAATTAATTCTTTAGCTGAAGTTTCAGGAACGTCGATGGTCAAAGGTGGAAATTCCACAAACAATTCAGCGGAACTTTTACGTGGAACGGAACTTCCCTTTAACATGGAGCAGGTTGTGAGCCGGGTCAGAATTCTTCGGGGCAATGGGATTGAAGAAATGACTCTACGTTTGCATCCTGAAGATCTGGGTCAAATAACTTTAAAAATTAGGCAAACAGGAGCCGATCTCTCGATTGATATGCGTGTTGATAATCCTCAAGCAAAACTAATAGTAGAATCAGGGTTTGATTCTCTACGCAGCAGGTTTTTAGATCAGGAATTCTCTTATCAGGATTTAGCACTCAATGTTGACATAAACGAAGGCGATTCCCAATACGAAGATGATCAGAATAATTATGTGTTCGAAGAAGAAATGAATTCCGCTGAATCAGGGAAAAAAGATGAAATTGCCACGGTTGAAGAAACACCTCGTATCTCCAACAATAATGAAACAGGACTAAATCTATACGTCTGATAAAAGGTAATTATGCAAACCGGAAATAATATTGAACAAGCCCTGCAAGTAAATGCAAGCAATCTACGCAACTTAGCGGCAAAAAATAGCAATGACGGTAAAGAACTGGGGAAACAGGATTTCCTGAATTTACTGATGACTCAAATGGCGAATCAGGATCCTATGGATCCTATGGATTCTGAAGGTATGATGCGACAGTTGGCGTCTATGGGGACAGTAGAACAATTACAGAACCTCAATAGCCAGACCGCAAAAATGATGGAAATTCAGCAACACATTGCACGCTCCACTGCAGGTAGCTTGTTAGGCAAAGATGTCGAAGTTGGCGCTAGGGAAATACCTTTGAACAATGGCGAGACTATTCCTGTAACTTACAAACTCGATGGCAGTGCCGATCGTGTAATGTTGCTTGTGCATGATTCAACAGGAGAGATGATACGTGAAATTAATCTCGAAAGCAGAGCACAGGGTGCGCATGAATTTGCATGGGACGGTCGCGATAATGATGGTGACATGATGCCAAATGGAAACTACAACTACAATGTTTTCGCCAGAACCGATGGCGGGGAAGAGGTTGGTGTTACACTTACCAAGTCCGGTCAAGTTTCAATGATACGTTTTGAAGGTAGTGAACCGCTTTTGAAAGTCAATGGCGAGTGGGTTGAGGCTAAAGGAATAATTGGCTTGGGTAATAAATCTAAATTACGTTATCAAAGTGCGGTTCCTCTGCCTTACAAATCAGAACTTATGACACGTAAATCTCCTGTTTGGAGTTCAGATAATCAAGAATGAGAATTGTTGAACCTGAGAGTTCAATTTAAAATGAATAGTTTATAAATCACAACTATTTTCATCATATCTATGCGAAACGATGGAGTGTATCGCCTGATATATTTACTAATATTGTTTAAGGAGAAATAAAATGGCGTTACTTGGATCATTAAATACTGGAGCCAGTGGGGTAAAAACACAGGGCAAAACCATGCAGGTAGTTGGTAATAATATTGCCAACGTCAATACCTTCGGATTTAAACGCAACAGTGTTGCTTTTGAGGACTTAATGGGGAACGCCTGGCCGCAAGGTGCTGCCTTCACCAAAGCTAGTAATGGAGTAAAAATTGGTGGTGTAGAGATGGACTATTCTCAAGGGGCATTTGAAGCTACTACTCTCAACACTGATATGGCGATAGCGGGTGATGGTTTTTTTACAATTATTAACCCCAAAACAAACACAGAATCTTATACCCGCAATGGTCAATTTTCATATGACAAGGAAGGCTTTTTATCAACATTGCGCGGAGGGCGTGTTCAAGCCTTGAAAGTAGATAGGATTACAGGTGAAAGTAAAGGTATACCTGGTGCGTTACAAGTCCTGGGGCTTGTCGATGCACCTCAACCAACCGGGAATGGGATTAAAGGAACAGGAATTAAACTTGCCGCAAACCTTGATGCTAATGCAACGGTTAAAGATGTTCCTGTGGATCCAACCAATGTACTTGACAGTATGTACAATTTTGCCACTTCAACCACAGTTTATGATGCTTTAGGTAATACTCATGCGGCGACAGTTGCGATGAGAAAACGTCCAGATCTCCCTGAACAAATTGATCCTGGTACCGGTCAACCTATTGCGGGAACTGGAGTAAGCAATCAGTGGGAATACTATGTCATGTTTGATGGCGCTTCTTTAGGTCAAATCCCTGGGACTATGGTTGCAGTTGGTGGTGGATTTATGCAGTTTACAGATGACGGGAAATTAATTGCCGCAACCGGTGGCTCATTTGAAGCACAGCCCGGAGGTGTAGATCCAGAAGGGAATCCTTTACCGGCAGGCCCCCCACGATTAATTCCACAACCAGTTGACCCAGACACAGGCGTTCCACAATTTGCAATTCCATTTGGTGGAGGTGCACCTTTGGTTATCGGTCTTCACCTTGGAGATGGATTTAACCCTGATGACCCAACTGATCCAAGAACGGGGTTAGATGGCATCACTCAGTTTGCCGGACATTATAACGTACTTAGAGCTAGTGCGGATGGTAATCCTGCAGGTACTCTGGAAAGTATTTTCCTAGAAGATAACGGTACTGTGAACGGTATGTTTGACGCAGGATATAATCGTGCGATTGGTAGAATCGTTTTAACAAAATTTGACAACCCTGGAAAACTCGCTCAGGTTGGTGAGAACATGCTTGTAGAAACTTTAGGATCCGGAAAGAAAGTAACGGGTGAGGCCGGTACTGCAGGCTTAGGTGAAATACGTAGTAAAAGCCTGGAACAATCGAACGTTGATTTGTCTCAGGAATTTGTAAAAATGGTTGAAACACAGCGTGCCTTTCAAGCAAGTGCTAAAACAGTAACTACTTCTGATGAAATGATTCAGGATCTCATCAACATGAAGCGTTGATTTTTTAATGAAGAGAGGGCCACATTAGGCCCTCTTCCTTTCCTTTGTTTGCTTCTTTTATCCCCCAAATTAATTTACATATTCTTTTCGTTCCTCTTTTTCCCCTAAAATATAATATATAGTTTCCCCATAACAAATCCGTAGCCCGAAATTGGAAACACTAGATGATACAAGGTTTTTTCATTTCTGGGGAAGTAAGTAACTAATCAATTTTTTCTGGTCATTGCGCAGGTCTCTTTAATTTTGTCAGAATATTAAGAAAAACTTTCAGAGCTTTTTAAAGATTGATTAAACATCATTTCTCAGAAGGTATAATAGAGTCCGAAAAATGATGCAGTACCCCCAAGTGATAGAGGTTTATTTTCAGTTGCAACCATTATATCAGCCGAGGTATATTGCTGAGTAAGAACAATACCTATTCCATTTAAAGGTATGCGGACACCTAATTTGTAAAAAAATGGTTTATCTACCTGTCCGAAAACTGTTCCAAAAGTCTTAGAACCTTCCAAATTAAGTTCTTCCTGAACTTTTACTGAATAATTACCTGTCCCAAAACCGATGAAAGGGAACCAGAAATCTCCGCGATAATAAAAATTCAAACCATACAACAGCCCAACTGCAGACAGCCTGACCGAAGAACTGTCATTTTCAAAACTATACGATTTGTTATAGCTATGTACTTCAAGACCGAAACCACTGGCGAAAGAACCGTTTGTCTTGTAAAAGTCAAATGATAAAATTATTGGGCTAACATCTCGATTTTCTTTCAAGTCACCATGTATTTCCTCCAGAGCTGACAAGTATGTATCTTTTCTTCCAACCAATGGAGCAGGACTTCCAGTATCCTGATTCCCATTTTGTAGGGCTAAGTAAATAACCGAATCATCGTTGCACCATCCTGTAAATGTAAAGATAAGCATAGATGCGGTAATCAATGATAGTTTTAATAATAATTTCACCAGTGAACCCCCATTTCCCAAAAGAAGACAAAATCAGTCTCATTACCAAAATTGTTGTAATCCTGTACAATTCCGGTTTCCCAAAAAAACGAGCTAGAGAGGAACTTGTAACCGAATGCGGAAACGCTGGTTGGGACACTCAGATTAGAATTCCTCTGTTCCTGACTTTCACCTTTGCTAGACCTAGAGCTTGCACTAGAAGTCGGAAAAATACTGCTTTGCGAAACTGTTTGAAAAACAAAAGAATCTTCTTCCGAAAACCGATATTCCATTGACATGAAACGGTGGAACAGAGAAGACGCAAATCCGTGACTATTTCCAATTCTAGTCTGTCCGTCACCAAAATATACAATCCAGTTGTCAAAACCCTTCGAAAGTATTAAATAATGTCCCCAGTCAACACCACCGCTGCGTATTAATTTTTGTTCCCCGCTGCGGTCCGTGTTGGCAAATTTGTAACTTAGTTTAAGGCTAGCAGCAGGCATAACCTTGCCCCCTTCTGACAGGTTCCATTTGAGATCCATGTTTGGTTCTCCCCTGACATTGAAAATCTGTTTTGAACTCGCAAAAATAAATTGGCCATCTTTGACAACATAATAGTCATATCGGTTACGCTCTGACAGGGCGCGGTAGGCACCACCTTTTTTGAAATTTGAAATGCCTATCATGCTGTGTACACTTTCAATGGTACTATCCATGATTCCACCGTCAAAAGATACAAACGGTAATTCAAATTTGAATTCTAACGAATCTGTTAAGCCATAGCGGTACTTGACTTTTTTGCGTTTGCTTTCCGCGTCTAAATAAAGACTAAATCCGTTGACTGTATTACCGTCTTTATCCAAAAAATCTGTTAAAGTAAGACCCCTCGCTGTTTCTTTTTTTGTGATTTGCTCTGTTGGTCCCTGTGTGTTGACAAATGTGTTTGCGATCTCAATCCCAAAAGACAATCTCGATTCTCCATTTTTTAAGGTCAAAGTGTTTTCAGGAGACATTCCAAGAAAAGGTTGGTTTACCAAAAATTGAGGCCTAATTTCAAGGGGACCCAGTCCAAAATTTTCTCTGCCGGCAAGGGCAAGTTTTTCTCCTAAGAAAAAAAACTGAAAAAATGCTAAAATAATTGAAAAACCCTTTATTTTCATAGACATGAACTGAGTAATAATAAATGTCATAACGCTTTTAATTTTGGAAACATACCCAGCAAAAGTGAATCCAAGAGTTATGCCTTTTACCCTGTGAAAAATTTTGTCACAGTGATATGATTAATTTTAATTAATATTCGCGCTGTGTGGATCTCTTGCCGGAATTTATTGAACTGTAGTTTTTTGCTGGAAGAATCATTGCATTAAGAACTATCTGTTACTTAAAAACCTTTTTTCGAGGGAATTTATTAAAAACAATCCTAGTAAAGATAGAGGAAAATCACATGAAGCTTGAAAAAAAACTTGTTACCACAGGTTACTGGCTGTTTCGCTGGCGGAGTTATTTCCCAATTATAATGATTTTGATATTCATTCCCGCAATGGCGGAATATGAATATTTGGGAGGTGACCGGGAAATGACTACATACTGGGGACTTTTTAGTCTCTTTATCGGTTTGTTTGGTTTGTTTTTCAGAATACTGGTTGTGGGACACACACCGCAAAACACTTCTGGGAGGAATACCAGAGAGCAAATTGCCGAAGTATTGAATACAACCGGCTGGTATTCTGTTGTAAGACATCCTCTCTATTTCGGGAACTATCTGATGGGTCTTGGAATAGCTATCTTCCCTTGTATCTGGTGGCTACCTGTTATTTATACTTTGTCATTTGCTCTCTATTACGAAAGGATCATGGCCGCAGAAGAAGATTTTCTCAGAACTAAATTTGGAGAAGACTTTGAAAAATGGTCTGAAATCACTCCCGGTTTCTTTCCGGCATTTTACAAATGGGACAGCCCTTCACTGGAATTTTCCTTCAAAAATATACTAAGAAGAGAATATTCTAGCCTTTTTGCTCTTGTTCTAAGTTTTTCAATTCTTGATATGACAGGAAACTTTTTGATTGAAAAGAAATTTTATCTTGTACCTATCTGGAACTATCTTTTCTGGATAACTCTTGTGGCATATTTAATTTTAAGAACCGTGAAGCGGCATACTACAATGCTGGATGTCAAAGGTCGTTAATTAGACATCTTTAATTAACTCATTGGATTTCAATTCAGCCTCGATAAATGTCTAAATTAAACGAAATGATACTAGAGTTCCGCGAAGACATCGGCCAAAGCATTGAAGGCCTAGCCTTACTGATGCAGATGGATCCGGAAGAATATGCACGTCTGGAGAAAGATTGGATCCCTCCGGATGACACTCTTCAACGTCTCTGTGCTTTGTTTGAATGGAATTATCAGGACATTAAACGACTTGCAGATGTTACACCCTCTACAAGAAGCAGCAAAACTTCACCTCAAATTCATAAATCTGCTTCACCCGACAGTAATTCTGATAAGATTGCGTCAACACATTTAGCAAATTTGATCAAGGATGCAAGAGAGGATGCTAAACAGGACGCAGTGGGAATAGCGACTTTACTGGGTATCTCTGTAGATTACTATCAAGAGTTAGAAAATGGCGTTACACCACCTGACGAATTACTGCGAAAATTATGCTTACTGTTCGGATGGAATTACAATCAAATCTTGCAAAAAATCAATTCTCAGAGTTCTGTACTACTTGGGAACCTACAACCGCTGATTCATGCCAAAGAAATCCAGGCACGTCTACCGAAGCAAGAATTAATGGAAATTCCGGACATCTCTGGTCCAGTTCCGCTGCACGAACAAATACTTAAAGCGAGAGTTAATGCAGACCAAAATGTGGAAGGTATTTCCATTTTATTGCAAATTAATCCTGAACTATATGAACAGATTGAATCTGGAATTGTATTTCCCGATCCGGATTTGCTGAAACGTATCTCTTCTCTTTTCGGTTGGAATTATAATGAGTTGCTTAACCGCGAAAAAAGTTCTCATTTCAGCGAACTCCTGCCAGCAATAACTTCTCTAAATTCTCCTGATTCTTCCATTTCAGATATTAAACTCAGAAATATTCTACGGGAAATTTCTGAAACCTGGCGAAAACTTAGCAAAGATCAGCAGCAGACTCTCCTGATGCAATTGGAATTTCTCCGTGGTTCAATGGGAAATATGGATCATGAGAACTAAGGTTTTTTCAATCAAATTATGAATGATTCTTCTTTCCGTTTTTCAATAGACCGCGGCGGCACCTTCACTGATGTTTATGCTGAGGTTCCTGGCGAGTCCGGATACAGGATAGTGAAATTACTATCAGAAGATCCACAAAATTATTCTGACGCCCCACGCGAAGGCATCCGCCGAATCATGGAGTCAGTAACCGGTGAGACTTTCCCAAAAGATAGTTTCTCTGCGGATAAGATTGAGTGGATTAGGATGGGGACAACCGTCGCCACCAATGCTCTTCTGGAACGTAAAGGAGCTAATACTGTGCTGCTTACGACTAAAGGATTTAGGGATTTGTTGCAGATAGGGAATCAAAGTCGTCCTAAAATTTTTGATCTAAAAATCAGCAAACTAGATTTACTTTATAAAGAAGTAATTGAGATCGATGAACGCGTTCGAATTATCAGAAAAGATGAAATAACACGTGATAGCGGATTACAAATTATAAAAGGTACTACCGGTGAAAAATTCGCGATTTTAACAAAACCGGATTTGGCCGTTGTGCGTCAAGAACTGGAAGCAGTGTATGAAAGAGGTATTCTATCCTTGGCAGTGGTTTTTCTTCATGCTTACGCATTTCCTGAACATGAACTCCAAATAGGACAGATAGCACGTGAAATAGGTTTTGAACAAATTTCATTGTCGCATGAAGTTATGCCAATGGTCAAAATGGTGGCACGTGGTGACACCACCACAGTAGACGCTTACCTCACCCCGCACATAAAAAATTATCTACAAAGTTTCCGATCCGGTTTTACCGATAATCTTAAAAATTCACAGTTACTCTTCATGCAATCTGACGGTGGATTGACCGATTCCACAAAATTTAAAGGTAGCAATGCCATTTTGTCTGGTCCAGCCGGAGGGGTTGTAGGTTATGCTATGACAATGAAGTCGGGGCAACCCGTAATTGGCTTCGATATGGGAGGTACCTCGACGGATGTTTCAAGATACGGTAAAGATTACGAATTGGTGCATGAAACCGAATCTGCGGGGGTACGTATTCAAGCACCTCAAATGAACATTAAAACGGTCGCTGCAGGTGGAGGATCAAGACTGTTTTTCCGTAACGGGTTGTTCGAAGTTGGTCCGGAATCCGCTGGTGCCCACCCTGGTCCAGTCTGTTACCGAAAAGAAGGATACTTGACGGTCACTGATGCGAATTTGGTGCTAGGACGTTTGCATCCAGAATATTTTCCTAAAATTTTCGGGCCAAACGAAAATGAAGCCCTGGATCTTGAAGCTTCCAGGGAGGCTTTTAAAAAAATAACGACCGAAATTAATACATATACCAGAGAGCGGAAACTTCCAGAGATGTCTCTGGAAGAAGTCGCCCTCGGATTTTTAAGGGTTGCCAACGAAGTCATGGTGCGACCCATCAGAGAAATTTCGGTGATGCGCGGTTATGATATCAAGGAACACGTTCTGGCCTGCTTCGGAGGTGCAGGTGGACAGCACGCTTGTGAAATTGCACGGGAGTTAGGCATTTCCAAAGTACATATTCATCGTTTCGCGGGCATTCTTTCTGCTTACGGTATGGGACTCGCTAACATTGTAGTTGAAAAACAAGAACCTTCGGCGTTCGTGCTAGCCGGAAATTATGATGATGGAATCTTCAAAATTATTTTAAAAAATCTCGAAAATTTATCGACCGACGCCAAAACAGAATTACTTGCTCAGGGCTATAAAAATGAACAAATTGAAATAAAACGTTATCTAAATTTGCGCTATCAGGGTACAGATACAGCATTGATGATCCCTGAAGAGGATTTGAAAGAAAATTCTGATTCAGCACTAAACAATGGTGAGTTTAGAATTTCAGATTCAAGTACGCAGCAACAGAAAAAAGAAGGAGGAATATCTGATTTTATTAATAATTTTAGGGAAACTTATCGGAGAGAATTTGGTTTCGAGTTGATAGGACGTGAAATCATTGTGGACGATTTACGAGTGCGTGCAGTCGCAAAATTCCCAGGACTGCAAAAATTTCCGTTAGATGTTGATTACAACACTCTGCAGGTGAAGGATAGTACAAGGTGTTTTTTTCTGAATTCAAGTTCTGCCAAAGGCAGTTGGCAGGAAACGCCGATTTACCGTCTGGAGAATTTAGGCGCCGGACAACATCTGCAGGGGCCTGCAATTGTGATTCAGAACACTTCGACCATACTTGTTGAACCCGGATGTTACGCCGATATTACAGCATACGGGGATATGGTTTTGAGTGTTGAAACCAAAACCTTCAGGGAAATTCGAACTGAGGCTGATCCGATTCAAGTTTCCATTTTCGGAAACCTATTTATGTCAGTTGCTGAGCAGATGGGACGCACCCTGCAGCGTACCGCAATATCTACTAACATCAAGGAACGTCTCGATTTTTCCTGCGCCATTTTTGATGAATCAGGAGGATTAGTGGCCAACGCACCACATCAACCGGTGCATCTAGGTGCAATGAGCGAGGCGGTTAGGCAACAGGTCAAACTCCAAGGAAAATATCTGAAAGAGGGTGATGTACTGTTGACCAATCATCCCATTGCAGGTGGAAGTCATCTTCCGGACATCACTGTCATAACTCCGGTCTGGCAAAACGGGAATGCTATTTTTTACATTGCGAGTCGCGGACATCATGCTGACATTGGCGGAATTTCTCCAGGATCAATGCCTCCTTTTTCACGTACACTTAAAGAAGAAGGTGCATGCATAAAAACTTTCAAACTTGTTGAAAACGGAATTTTCAATGAAGCAGGAATCACAGAATTGCTACAGGCTCCAGGAAAAATAGAACGTAAAACCGGAGAACCTGCGATCAGCGGTACCCGTTTACTTTCTGACAATATCTCAGATCTCAGGGCACAGGTCGCAGCAAATCAGCGCGGGATAGATTTATTGCTTGAAATGGTTGAACATTTTACTATTGAAACTGTTCAGGGCTTACCAGTTGTACAGGCGTACATGCACCATATCCAAATCAACGCGGAAGAAGCAGTGCGGAATATGCTTAAAGATCTTTCCGAACGCGAAGGTCTGTCAGAAGTGGACTCATTCGAGGCAAGCGATTTTCTGGATGACGGTAGTGAAATAGTTTTAAAAATAACGATCGATCGTCGTGAGGGCAGCGCAATTTTTGATTTTTCCGGAACGAGCACTGAATTATGGGGTAATCTGAATGCGCCAAGAGCAGTTACACATTCAGCTATTTTGTACAGTTTACGTTGTTTGATTGATCAGGAAATTCCTCTCAATCAGGGTTGTCTAAATCCTATTCAAGTTATAATCGAGGAAGGTTCATTACTCGCTCCATCAGAAAACGCAGCAGTTGTCGGCGGAAATGTTCTCACATCACAGCGCGTCACGGATGTGATTTTAAAAGCCTTTAGGGTGTGTGCAGCCTCACAAGGTTGCATGAACAATTTTACTTTCGGCAATGAAAAATTCGGTTACTACGAAACTATAGGAGGTGGTGCAGGTGCAGGTCCTGATTGGCACGGACAGTCTGGGGTACACACTCACATGACCAACACCCGTATCACTGATCCTGAAATTCTGGAACGGCGTTATCCGGTTTTATTGAGAGAGTTTTCCATCCGTAACAAATCTGGCGGTTTAGGAAAGTTTAGTGGAGGAAACGGACTAATACGCGAAGTAGAATTTTTAGAAGAACTTAATGCAGCGATTCTTTCTGAACGGAGAGTTCATAGGCCTTATGGATTAAACGGTGGGGAATCCGGGGAAAGCGGGCTAAATATTTTTTTTCGTAAAGATGGTACTAAACTTTTTTTGGGAGGAAAAAATGAAATATACGCTGAACCCGGAGACAGAATTCGTATTGAAACTCCAGGAGGCGGAGGATTTGGCAGGCTAGATTCTTTTTAGTTAGAACCTAAAGTATAAGGGACTTAGTTTGCTCATTACTTGTAAATTATTTTTTTTTTATATTCAACCAATCTCTAATTAATGGAACAAGTATAAAAATCGCTGCTGAAAAAATAAGAATCAGCGTCATTGGTCTTTCCCAGATAAATTGAATTCCGTTTGCGTTACGCATTGCCCTGCCGAAATTGTCTTCAAACATTTGACCAAGAACAAAACCGATCAAAAGAGGTGGTAAGGGGTAATCAGCAAATCTGAAGATAATTGCAATTACACCGAAGCCGAGTAGAATTAGCAATTCTGTGGAGTTGTTTTGACCTATGTATGCTCCAGCCATGGCGAAAAATAGAACGAAGGGAATCAGATAACTACGTGGTATAGTAAGCAATTTTGCAATGTAAGGAACCAGTGGAAGATTAAGCACAAGTAGTATAATGTTGCCAAAGTACATCGATAGAATCACAGACCAGAAGACTTCAGGTCTATCTTGCATAAGTTGTGGCCCGGGTTGTAGATTGAGAGCAATGAATGCCCCCAACAGTACTGCGGTCGTTCCTGAACCAGGAATCCCGAGAGTCAGAAGCGGAACAAAAGAGCCAGTGCTAGCAGCATTGTTTGCGGTTTCTGGAGCAGATAGACCTTTGATTGAACCTTTTCCAAATTCTTTACGTTCTTTAGGGCTAGCGAGATTACGTTCTACTGCATAACCTAGAAATGAAGCAATAGTCGCTCCAGTTCCAGGCATGACTCCAATTAGAAACCCCTGAATTGACTGCCTCCCAATTACAGGTGCTATGGACTTGGCTTCTTTGCGGTTAATGCGAAGATTATTGATTTCCTGAGATTTTTTCGAGCCGCTTTTTTTCCCTCGAATCTTATCAATTGCTAGAAAGAAGGCCTCAGGGACGGCGAACAATCCCATTGCTAAAGTGACAAAATTAATTCCACTTTGCAAATCCATTATACCCAAAGTAAATCTCGGTGCTTGGAAAAGTGAAGATTCTCCTACCGTTGCTAACATAAGCCCTAATATCGTCATCATAATTGCTTTCAGAACTTTTCCTTTCCCTGCAAAAGCAGAAATTGCAGACAAGCCTACAAGCATTAAGGCAAAGTATTCTGCAGACCAGAACAAAATCGCGAAGCTAGCCAGAGCAGGTGCGAAAAACATCAAAAGCACCACCCCAATAGTACCTCCGGAGAAAGAAGAAATTGCTGCAATTGTTAATGCCTTACCAGCTTGCCCATTACGAGCCATTGGGTAACCATCAAAGGATGTTGCCACTACAGCAGCCTCACCTGGAGCATTAATTAGTATTGAAGAAGTGGAACCACCAAAAATAGCACCGTAATATACTCCTGCTAATAAGATTAAAGTTGTTGAAGGATCGCCGATCTGGAGACTTACTGGAATCATAATAGCCACCACAGACATTGGTCCGAGTCCAGGGAGCATTCCTATAATTGTCCCTATGAAACAACCCAAAGCAGCAAAAAACATGTTTTGAAAAGTAAAGGCTGTTTCAAGGCCCAATAGCAATCCATCTAGCATATTATCTTATTCTGAAAACATTGTGTTAACGTTTAAGCTTTCTAAATCCTTAAATTTAAAATTATTTACTTTAATGTTATTAAAATATCCAATTAGGCCATGGTCTCAGGTAAATCGTCAAAACTTTTTCTACCAAATACCAGAAAATGACACTCGAAGAAATTGAGATAGGAATAAGAATTATGTAGCGCCTATCTCCCAATAAATAACCTCCAAGAAATAAAAATAATGATGTACAAAAAATAAATCCTAATTCACGTAAAGAGATTGAATAAATACATGCTAATATCAAGAGTCCTACCCCTTGAACCCAATTAAAATTTTGTGGATTTTTAAGATATTCACCATCAGCTCTATTTACGGTCCCGTCACTTTCTATTTTTTCATTTGAAGCTTTTGGTTGTATTAGAATAGCTATAGAACAAATAATGCCAGCAATAGACAACGCAATTGGCATTGTATTTGGCTTTACTGCTAGAAAACGTTCAAATGGAAGCAAATGGTAAGTATAGGACAAGTAACCGTAAGCACTTGAAAATGCTAAAAGTAACAACGCTATTATTCGGTTAAGATTTAGCATTTTTAATGGCAGGAAAGAAGTGTAATATTTCCGGAAAGATTTTATCCTTTCCGGAAAAATATAGCTCAAGCTTTCTACAAGAAGCCAAGCTCTCTCATAAGGTCACCTATAACTTTTTCTTGCTGCGCAAGAAAACCCATGAATTTATCTCCTGGATTATAAATATTTACCCAACCATTACGAGCACGTACCTTTTCCCATTCTGGGGTACTATACATTTCTCCAAGTACTTTTATGTAAGCTTTACGCATGTTACTTGGTAGATCTGGAGATGCAAAAAATCCTCTCCAGTTAACAAAAGTAACATCGTATCCTTGCTCAATCAAAGTAGGAACGTTTGGAGCAGCATCCACCCTCTCAGGTGAGGTAACAGCAATCATACGTACTTTCCCTGCTTTTTCCATAGCAACAGCCTCCGAGAAACCTGTTGAAAGTGCATCAGCTTCTCCGGACAGTAGAGCAGCCATTGCCTTACCCCCAGCATCGAACGGTAGATATTTTACCGCAGTTGGATCAGCTCCAGCAGCTTTGAAGGCCATTGCAGGTACCAGATGGTCCATACTCCCAGGGGCTGAGCCACCTGCAATTGCAACGCTTTCAGGATTCTTTTTATAAGCTGAAACTAGATCCTTAAAGTTCCTGTAAGAACTTGCTGCTGGGACTACGAGTGCTGCATAATCACCTATTGTTCCAGCAATTAATGTAAGATCTCTGAAATTCTGCGGAAACACCTTAGTCAAAGAACGAATAACAATTGGTGTCGAATTAACCATAAGGGTCCCATGATTACTTTTGGAATTTTCTATTAGGTAACCTATGGCTTTCCCGCCACCTCCACCTGACATGTTTTCATAAGTCGCAGAGCCAATCAGTCCTGCTTTAGTAAGAGCTTCTCCGGTACCACGTGCCGTACCATCCCAACCTCCACCCGCACCACCGGGGATAAGAAAGTGAATTTTTTTGATTTCAACTGCAGACAAGCTTCCTAAGGAAATAATAACTGCCGCAAGTGTTAAGGCAAACCGTTTTGCTAGTTTTTGCATTTTATTCTCCAAATTATAAAATTGATGAAAATGGCATTTAGCCAGAGTCTAATTAGAAACGTAAAAACCATGTTATGGATTAACCTCTTTTGATGTAAAATATGATCAAAATGATATTTTTTGAGTCAAAACAAATCTTAAGACTATAAACTTCAATGAATCTAAACCGATTTAACGTGATGGTTTTTTTTGCTTGTTACATTTCAATTTCAACTGAAATAAGAAAATACAACTATCAAAAGTTATGGTCTTTTACAACTAGCAGATTTACTCAAAAAATCTACAAGAGTGCTTTTACGTTTCTTAAATGCTAAAATAAAATTAAGTACATGGCAAGAATAATCTAGAAAAACTATGAAATATTTAGACAAATTCAACAAATATAATAATTAAGAGACAACTAATGCCCAATCCCCTTTATGACACTTTGTTCGGAAAATACACCGGACATTCGACCACATTCCTATTTATGCCTGATGGGAAAAAAATCAGTCATGATTCATTCATACGTATGGCAGGACGTTCTGCAAATGCACTCAGCGAAATGGGACTTTCTGTTGGTGACCGTGTGGCAGTACAGATTGATAAATCTCCTGAAGCACTTGCAGTCTATGCTGCTTGTGTTCAATCCGGCCTGGTTTACCTGCCCCTAAATACCGCATACACACCGACTGAAGTTTCGTATTTTATAGAAGACAGCGGTGCAAAACTATTTATCTGTAAAGGTTCTAAAGAAGAGCAACTTGTTGATGTCTCCAGTAAATTTGGAGCATCAATGGAAACATTGAATGCTGACGGTACGGGTTCATTCCCTGTATTGACACAAAATAAGGACGATTCGTTTAATACGGTTGAACGTGATGCAGAAGATCTCGTAGCGCTCCTCTATACCTCAGGAACCACGGGACGTTCCAAGGGTGCGATGCTGAGTCATAGCAATTTACTTTCAAATGCGAATGCTCTGGCCGAGCTTTGGCAATTTACAGCTAAGGACGTCCTGCTCCATGCTCTACCTATCTTTCACACTCATGGTTTATTTGTAGCTACCAATGTGACTCTTGTGGCAGGTGGTTCCATGATTTTTATTCAGAAATTTGATTTAGAATCTATTGTCAGAAATATTCCAAATGCCACCACAATGATGGGAGTGCCAACTTTTTATACAAGACTTTTGAATGATTCACGATTCAACAAAGATTTAACGAGGCATATGAGGCTTTTCGTCTCTGGAAGCGCCCCTCTGTTGTCTGAAACACATGTTCAATTTGAAGCACGGACTGGGCACCGAATTCTTGAGCGTTACGGAATGACTGAAACAAACATGAATACTTCCAATCCATATGATGGGGAACGCCGTGCCGGAACGGTAGGATTCCCCATTCCAGGAATTGAAATAAAGATTACTGACTCGAAAACCGGAAAGGAGCTCTCAAATGGTGAAATTGGTGAAATTGAAGTACGTGGACCAAATGTGTTCCGCGGTTATTGGCAAATGCCAGAAAAAACGGCAGAAGAACTACGCAAAGATGGTTTCTTTATCACAGGTGACTTAGGTTCTATTGACCACGACGGTTATCTCCAAATTTCAGGGCGCAACAAAGACGTCATTATTTCAGGTGGATATAATATCTATCCAAAAGAAATTGAACTTTTACTCGATGATCAGCCGGGTGTAATGGAAAGTGCAGTGATAGGCTTAGCACATCCGGATTTGGGAGAAGTAGTTGCAGGTATATTAGTACCCGAACATGGTGCGTCCCCGGATCTTGACGAGTTGGCAAAAACAATTAATTCATCGCTTGCGAAGTACAAACAACCTCTAAAATTACTCGTTATTCCAGAACTTCCTAGAAATACTATGGGGAAAGTTCAGAAAAATATTTTAAGGGAAGAGTATAAAAATCTCTTTATGCCATGATATTCTTGCTGAATAATATTTTCAAGATTATTGGGATATTTTTCTCAGTCCAGCCTTAAGAATATCAAGGCAATTTATTGATATATTGTTAATATTTTAAAAATAACAGACCACATTCTTATTAAGGATCAAAAATCGTAATGAGCCCATTTTCTGTCGCGTTGAACACACTTGTATTACAGGAAGTATGAAAGAATATTTTCTATATAAATATATAGTTAGGAAGTACTAGACACTCAGCACTTCCATATAATGGTTGACATTTATGAAAAAATGATTGATAATACAAGGCATATTATCAAATATTAAGTACTAAATATGATTAACAATCCTTAGCAATTAGAGAAAAAAGCGGGATAAGTTAGTAAATATATTAATTTTACTGCAAACAAAAGAATAACTAAAAAGAGTGTAAAATGGAATTTGGTGAACAAATGACACAGTGGAGGGAAAAATCGGGTTTAACTCGCAAAGAGTTTGCGAGAAAACTTAGCGTTTCATTGACTGCTGTAAAAAATTGGGAAACTGGACACTCAACTCCCAAACTTACGAAATACAGTGAGATTGCAAAAGTGTTAGCTATTGACGTGAGAGAAATGGGTCTTGATAATGACCTTGATCTTGAAAGGATCGGTGATAGGATCAAATATGCCCGTCTACTGAGAGGAATGTCGATAGAGGCATTTGCATATGAACATGGTTTTGCAATTCAAACTGTGAAAAGCTGGGAATCTCATGCCGCAGAGGTCACAGAAGCCTCTTTGGAGCGTATTTCACGTGCACTGAAAATTCCTGCTCCTTTCTTTGAAATGAAGAATGATCCTCACCAAGAATTAACCGACCTTAAATAATCAAAGGGTTACAGTTATATTGCTAAACCCGTCATTTAATTAACAGTCCTTGTTAGTGCTTCTTTGAATACAGAATTACCTTCGTCCATTTTCAAGGCGTTTTCGTAGTGTTTTCTTGCTTGTGAAATCTCACCCTTTGCTTCAAAAGCCAAACCAAGGTTGTGTTCATCTTCAGCTGTCCTCTCGTCCAGAGCTTGCAGAAAAGCAACTGCTTCATGGTATGCGTTTCCCCTAATTAAATTAACCGCAACGCTGTTCCCATCTTGCACAAGTAATTCTGCCGTTTCTTGATAAGGGCTAATTTGTTTAGTAAATTGTCGTGCGACTTCTCGGCCAAGTCTAATTTTCAGATCTAATGGTGTTTGTGGAACCTGCACATCATTTCTCAGGTTAAATCCTCTAGCAAAATATTCAGTTGGTTTTGTAAAGGACAATCCTGCACGGTCAATTTTTGAAAGAAGTGACCCAGAAGACTCTTCATCAGAAAGATAATATTTTTTAATTGCGTTTTTTATTTTTATCGGTAAATGCGATGTAGCTACTGAACCTCCCCACTTCTGGGCAAAGTAAGTCCTAAAACTTTGTGGAGGAATTATTTCACTGCCGTCATTTTTCCGAACCAGAGAAAATTCAACTTCCAGGGCCGCTATATGTTCCACATATGGTGTTGCTATCACAAACCCAATTCCTGAGGATTCCGCCCCCATTGAAACAACACTTGTGAGAAAAGATTGTTCGAGGGTGGCTCCTTTGTTTTTAACATTTGTAAAATATGATAGGTCCTCCTGTGATTCAATAATAATTTCTGCGTATTTAACTTTTCCATTAAGAACTGCAACTTTGGACTCATCCGGAAGTACGCCACTATATCCGGTTTCCTTTCCAGTAGTATTTATCAACTGATATGGTGAGTGAAGTGAAAGTTCATGTACCAAAGCGGCTCTAAGCAAATCAGCTGTTAGGTCCCCGTGTTCATTTTTTGATTTTAACTTAGAAATGGATGGTTTTAATAATTTTTCGGTTCCTTTAAAAATCAAGCTCAATTCGGATGTAGTCTCATTAGGGAACTTTATCTGTCCTGATAATGTTTGAAAATTACCGACCTCAATGTAGTTTATATTTTCAACTAGCTGAACTGGTGGACGCTCTATTTGAAAACTAACTTTTGGTGCACAGGCAGTGATTAAAAATGAACAAAGGCACAAAAGAAAAAATACGCTAAGTTTTACTTCAGAAACATCTTTATGCTTTTGGGAGGGAAAGATGAAAAAACTATTTGATAGTATGAGTTTCATTAAATCAACCATAAAGTAATAAAATTAAAAACGAAACAGACTATCGCGAACCAATTTGTCTTTGTAATTGTGGATGTTCACGTCGAAGTCTTTCAATGCGTCCAAGTCCTTGTGCAAAAAGCAGGTTCTCCGGATCAGACTGCCAGGCCTCTCTGTAGGTAGTCTGGGCAAGTCCATAGTCTCCAATTGCTTCAAAGCAAAGTCCTAGGTTATATAGATCATTTGGATCAGGATTTTCGGCAGTAACCTGCTGCAATTTATCTATTGCTAAATCGTAAGCACCCGCCTCAATCAAAATTTTCGAATTGGGTAAGCTGCCTTCAGCAATAGGGTAGCTAACAACTTTTTCTGTGACAGCAACTCGACGTACAAATCCGCTCGCAATTGAAAGCGCCATATCCGCAATCATTTGCTCAAATGAAGGAAGAACATCTTCGGAGCTTTCAATACTGTTAGCCTTTGATTTTTTCGTTGATGATAATACTGAGGTGAAATTTTTTGAAATCTGCCGAAAACTTTCTTCGCTCCTTCCGCCAATTCGCTGAGAGTAAGTTCTAGTCTCAAAAGTAGTTGCGACCACTTCTGTAGGCAACAAACGAGTCATTTTCATTTCAAGTCCTAGTGTACCACTTGTTGATTTATAGGGCCACCAAACCACTTGATCAACAGTCAAATTCAGTCCGATACTATTTCTGGATCGAGGTGGGCGGAAATACTCCAGACTTTCTTTGCTTAAGTCAACTCCATCTGTGCGTTCAATTTCAAGCCAGAGTTTTCCATTGATAACTGCGTCAACATTTTTAGTTTTGTAACCACGTACTGAAACCAATCGCTGAAGTGCAGCGTCATTTTCCAGCTTTTCAAATTCATCGCTAAAAATAACTTTAAAGTACGGAGTAGCAGTTAACAGATTTATTACTCTTGCTCTTACTGAGCGACTAATGGATTTTTTTTGATCCTCAGTATGTAAGACAGGATGGGTTTGCCAAAGACCGTTTCGTTCCGTTTTATATTTTAAAATAATACTCCCTATCTCAAAATTTCCTACCGCTACAGTTTTAATTTTACTAGTATTTATTTCTGCGGGTGAAAGTACATTAAGTGTTGCTTTCGCACAACCAGATACTAATAGAACCGATATAAGAAACATAAACAATAAAAAACTATAGGCGTGATAATTTAAAAATTTCATTGTTTCACTTTCTTATTTTTGAGTTTGTGCGGCCAATGTTTTAGTTTCAGAAAGATAACGACGGGTTCGTCCAATTCCCTGTGCATAAAGTTTTGTGCCCGGACTTTTCTCAAGTGCAGTAATGTAAAATCTGCGGGCATCTTCGTAATCTTCGGGACTTAAGGCTCCTGATTCATAAGCTAAACCTAAATTATACCAATCCTGAGATTCTCTTTTTTCAGCTGGAATTGCCTCGATAATCTGCTGGGTTTTTTGGAATTTTCCATCTTTGAGTAGATTTACTGCTTCTTCTCTACCTCCGTCTGCAACCTCTACTTCAACCATTTGCTTGTATGGAGAAATTGTGCGGATGAATGATTCCAAAGTCCTCTTCACCAATAGCTTTATCACCTGTCGTTTTTCTTTTGGCAACAGGTCATAGATATCTGGGCTTGCCAATCCTTTTGGCCCATAAAAAATTTGTTTTGGATTGCTGCGTGATGCTAAAGCAATCTGGCGGTTAGGTATTGGGAAAATAGGAATCCTAGTGATACTGACCAGACTTCCTAAAGTTAGAGATATGAGATGGCTTTCTTTGATGTTGCGGTAGGAATCTTTTTCGGTAATACTGCGACCGAAACTGGCTGAATCAGCACGTATTGCAACTGTTTCCCTACTTAAGCCAATGATGTTAAAACTGAAATTTGCCTGAGCAAAAAGTGAAATGTTTTTGTAATCATAAATCCGCACAACTTGATTTTTAGGCGGTATGCCTTCATTTAAACCAGCCAGAGATAATGCCGATGAAAGGGCAAATTCCGCTGCGTTTCCAGCAAAATTTCCTCTCCGGCAAACATATCCACGCCATTTATCCAAAGTAATGGCTTCATTTGTAATTGCTGCTGCTCCTGCTGAGGACAGCCTCCCGCTTATACCACCAGTACAAGTGGCAAGGTCAGTAAACTGTCCGCGGTCTACTTCCCCGCCGCTTATAACCTCTCCTTGAATTATCGCGACCGTTTCCTTTTCTGGATTAAATTGGCTACCGTCTAAAGTATTTACTACGCTGACTTTGAAACGTCCGAAACGATTGAGTGTATCCGCTAGTTGTTGGATAACTTGATTTTTTATGCCAAGTTTATCATTCGTTTCATCCACCAGATCTCCACGTATAAACACTTTTTTTACTTCAAGAGGGACCGTTATTCTGGAGGGTCTTTGTACTTCAAACTGTGAAATATTTTGTCCGGTACAGGCAGATATAAATACTGAGGCGTACAGGCAAAATAATGCCGCAAAATATTGTGCGTGATTTAAATTTATTTTTTTCATGTTTGCATCCTGCCTACCATAATTAAAGTTAGTTAACAGTGTACACAACTTTAATGAAAATTGTGGCAAAAATCATATTGATTTTGTATCAAACCCTATCGATTTTTAAATGTAATTCCCTAAATTACGGTTCGTTTCTGAAATTGTCCTTTCCAGTAAACTCAATTATTACTTCTTGCAGTAAACAGTCCGGAGATTATGTTTTGAAATATCCTGGTCATCCCAAATTTTCTAGACTACATTCTACTGAATGGAGGGACAGTTTAACTCGATCCGTTAATTGACAAGATGACAAAATATACGTAATATCTAAACCTAAATAGTAAACTAGAAAGTCCATAGAAACAATAAAGTTCAACATGACCGCAAAATCTTTAAACCCTGATGCTTCTGGTTATTATGGAGATTACGGGGGGATGTTCATTCCGGAAATATTACGTACTACTTTTGACGAGTTAATTGCTGCTTTCAACGAAGCCAAGTTAGACCCGAGATTTTGGCAAAGTTATGTGGACTTGATGCAGACTTATTCCTGCCGCCCGACCCCAATCACTCCACTACTAAATTTTGCCGAGGCACTGGGTGGTAAGTTTCAGATTTATTGCAAGCGTGAAGATTTAAATCACACAGGTGCACACAAGGCAAATAATTGTATGGGACAGGGTTTGCTCGTTCAACGTATGGGCAAAAAACGAATAATTGCAGAAACAGGTGCTGGGCAGCACGGGGTAGCTTCCGCAACCATGGCCGCGAAAATGGGCCTTGAATGCACCGTTTATATGGGCGCGATTGATGTGGAACGTCAACGCCCAAATGTTTTCTGGATGGAACAACTTGGAGCAACTGTAGTTTCAGTTACCGAAGGCACAGCAACACTTAAGGATGCCATCAATGCTGCCATGCGCGACTGGGCGGAAAGTATGGAAACCACACATTATGTTTTAGGTACAACCTGTGGTCCACACCCTTTTCCGGAAATGGTGGCCTGGTTCCAGTCAATCATTGGTCAGGAATCACGTCAACAAATGTTAAAAATGTACGGTAAATTACCCGACAAAATATATGCTTGTGTTGGGGGTGGTTCAAACGCCAGTGGAATCTTTCTGCCATTTCTGGAAGAAAAAGAGGTGGAACTGATCGGTGTTGAAGCAGGAGGTCACGGACTTGATTCTAAACTACACGCTGCACGTTTTTCCGGAGGAACAGTGGGAGTAGCACAGGGATACAAAACGTATTTTTTTCAAGACGACGAAGGACAAATGATGCATACGCATTCAATTGCGGCTGGGTTAGACTACATAGGGGTCAGCCCGATTCTGAGTCATCTCCATGATCAAAAGTGTATCCGTTTTACAGCAGCCACAGATGATTCGGTTATTTCAGCTACAAAGTTGCTGATCCGTACAGAGGGGATAATCCCAGCTTTGGAGAGCGGGCACGCTTTTGCCGCAGTAGTTGAGGAGGCTCCAAACATCCCAGATGGGACTCAGGTTTTAATCAATCTTTCCGGACGTGGTGACAAAGATATTTTCAACATTGCTGAAGCCATCGGTGATGAAAAATGGGATGAGTTTTTGAGATCTAAGGCAAAAAGTAATGAGGTAAATTCCGTTTCCAAATTTTAAATTTACAATTTCATGAACCTGACAAATTATTTAAAAAATCGACTCGATCCACTTTACGGTGGAATTGAAAATCCAGAAATCAAACGCAAAATTCTGCTTATGACCCACGTAGTGGTGGGTTATCCGTCTTTGGAAGCAAATTGGAAAATGTTGGAAGCGATGGGTGAAGCAGATGTGGATTTGGTTGAGTTGCAGATGCCTTTCAGCGAACCGAGCGCCGACGGCCCTCTTTTTGTCAAAGCAAACCAAGAGGCACTCTTAAACGGCATGTGCTGGCAGAAATATTTTGACGTGATGACGCGTGCCAGCGATAACTTTGATTATCCGGTTTTGATGATGGGATATTATAATACTGCATTTGCCATGGGATTTGGAAATTACTGTTCAAACATTCGGACAAATGGTGGTGAGGGTTTTATCATTCCTGATTTGCCACTGGAAGAATTCGGTGATTTATTCGAGCATAGCAAAATTCATGAGCTTGACCCGATATTACTCTGTACTCCAACCAACACAGAGGAGCGAATGCAAAAAATATGTGGACATGGCAGTGGTTTTATTTACTGTGTTGCAAGAAAAGGAGTTACTGGTAAAAACACTGAACTGGACGTAAGCGCTGATAAATTTTTAGACCAATGCCGTCTCTATACCGATTTACCTTTGGCCTTGGGGTTTGGCTTATCAAAAGATGAAGATTTGCGCCGGTTACATGGTAAAGCTGAAATTGCAATCGTCGGTTCTGCTTTGTTGAAAACCTGGGAAACAGAGGGTGAAATCGGTTATCGTAAACATTTAATGTCTTTGGCTAGTGCGAGGGAATAATTTACACAACAATGCCTATACATATTAGTGACGCTGAGATCAGAGCTTATGCTAATGATGAAACGGTTTTGATAAAAAACCTTCTTAGCACGAATGAAGTTGAGGATCTGAGGTTAGGTGTCGATAAAAATATATCCAATCCTAGTTCTTGCTCCAAGATTGCAAGTGATGGGAATGATCCAGGCTGGTTTCTTGAAGATTTTTGCACCTAGCAGGAAAATCCTGCATACCAGAGAATTATCCTTGAAAGTCAAATTTCAGACATGGTGGCAAAACTGATGAGCTCTTAAAAGGCGCGTCTATATCACGACCACATGCTGATGAAAAATCTGGAACCAAGCAAAGGACTCCATAGCATCAGGACCTACCGTATTATAACATTGAAGGAAGACAAAATGTCAGTTTTTGTACCTGTTGATCCAGTACCACTTAAATGGACACTTGAATTTGTTGCCGCATCACACCTAAGAGACTGGTATTTGCCGCGGACATTTCTCAAAAAAGAGCCAAAGTGGTTTGCTGAAGTGAGTCTCATGGAAGCTCCAGATATCGAAGCTGATCAGGATAAATATCGTATTTTAAGCTGCTCTCTTGAACCGGGAGCTGCAGCAGTAGCGGTTCATATTCTCACGTTGCATGCTGGCCCTGGCACAGAGGTTCTGTGTTGTGTTTTTCTCTACGCAAGCTTTGAGATGATTTCAGGTATACCCCATGCATTTGGAAAACTTCTTCAGAGTTCCCAGGACTCTCCGCAGAACTTAGAGATGGTGTACCGTTGGATCATAAATTTTTCCCGATTATCTGCCCTACAAATTTTGCATAATTTTTTCTTCATAAAAACCCAATGACCGTTCCTCAATTAGAAACACCGATGATGCGTCAATTCAATGCCATCAAAAAGGAACATCCCGACAAACTACTATTTTATCGAATGGGAGATTTTTATGAAATGTTCGGGGATGACGCGATTGTAGGGGCAAAAGTTTTGCAAATTGCCCTGACTTCGCGGGATAAAAAAAAGTCGCTACCTATGTGCGGTGTGCCTTACCGTGCATACGAACAATACTTAAACAAACTTACGATGGCAGGTTACAAAGTGGTCATTTGTGAGCAAATGGAAGACCCTGCCAAAGCACAAGGTCTAGTCGCGCGAGATGTTGTCAGAGTCGTTACTCCCGGAACTACAGTTTCACCTCAATTGATTGATCCCGACCGTAATCATTATTTACTGGCAATTAACGTGGAATTACGTTCCCAATGCCTGGGCATAGCCTTTGCTGATCTGTCAACTGGAGAGTTTGAAGTTGTAGAGTTTAATCTGCATGAAACTCAACGATTCTACGATTTCATCATACAATTAGCACCTCAGGAAATTCTCCTCACACAAAGCCGTTCTGAAGCAGAATCAATGTTTCTTGAAGAACTAATGCAGCGAATGACACAATTCTTAGATGAAAGGAACACCTCAGAAGTTAGTTCAGGGGTCTCGGAAAATGAAAAAATGGGAGTTGCCGACGGACATGTAACTCCATCAACCGGACTTTTTAATTTTATTGATCCATATCATTTTGATAAAGAAGCAACTAAGCGTATTTTAAAAAAACATTTTGAAACGCTAAATCTTTCAGGGTTTGGAGTAGATGATTTACCACATGCGATATCTGCCGCTGGTGCATTATTGCGTTATTTGGAAGAAACTCAAAAATGCGACTTGAGTCATTTTACAGCTTTGCGGAGGCATTCTTTTGAAAAAACAATGCTGCTGGATGATGCTACAGTTGTGAATCTTGAGCTGTTTGATAGTCAGTCCGGAACAAGAAAACATACACTTTTCCATATTCTTAATTATACTCAGACCCCAATGGGTGCACGGCTTTTCAGGCAGTGGCTACGGCAACCACTGCTTGATCTTGAGGCAATAAATGAGCGTTTTGACAGTGTCGAAGAGTTTAGAGTTAATTTTATGCTCTGTGAAAAATTACGTGAAAGTTTGGGTAGTATCCAGGATCTACCTAGAATCATGGGGCGTATCAATTTGCCAGTCGCAGGTATAAATGACATTGTGGCTCTACGTGAATCTCTGAAACCTGTTCAGAAATTGCCGCTTTATTTGGTGGAATTCCAATCGCCATTATTAAAAATAATTGCCGATAATTTTGACCCGTTAACAAAATTGTTAGATCTGCTGCATCGTCAATTCCTCGAAACACCCTCCGTTAAACTAAGGGAAGGTGGATTTATGGCTGCAGGTATTTCAGAAGAATTGGACGAACTACGTAACATTTCGAGGAACTCAAAACAATTACTCAACGAAATGTTGCTGAATGAACGTGAGAAAACGGGAATAGGCTCATTAAAGATCAGTTACAACAAAGTATTTGGTTACTACCTTGAAGTCAGTAATGTTCATAAAACTTCAGTTCCAGATAATTACATCCGAAAACAGACTCTGGTAAATGCTGAGCGATATATTACTTCTGAGCTTAAAGAATTTGAGGAAAAAATATTCACTGCAGAAGATCGCATTGGAGAATTGGAGTATGAACTTTTCCAAAAGTTAAAAACAGAGATTAACACAAACACCAGACAAGTTCAGAAAACCGCACAGGATATTGCCATCGTAGATACGCTGGCTGGATTGGCTTACGCAGCAGAACACTATCAATATGTACGACCTGTTCTGCATCCACTGCAGGCACCCAGAAAATTATATTTAAAAGACTGTCGCCATCCTGTCATTGAAAAAATTGATTTGGGTGAAGTTTTTGTGCCGAATGATTTGGATTTAGTAGAAAATAAATGCCGTATCATGTTAATCACAGGACCTAACATGGCAGGCAAATCTACTTACATGCGTCAAGTTGCCTTAAATGTACTCATGGCGCAATGTGGAAGTTTTGTTCCTGCAACGAGTGCAGAAATTTCTGTAGTAGATCGCATATTTACACGTGTTGGAGCTTCTGATAATTTAACTCTCGGTCAAAGTACTTTTATGCTGGAAATGAATGAAGCAGCAGCAATATTAAACAATGCGACTGACCGCAGTTTAATAATTCTGGATGAAATCGGGAGGGGGACAAGCACTTTTGACGGAATCAGCATTGCCTGGGCAATTGTAGAACATTTGCAAAAATTGAATGCTCTCACGCTTTGTGCTACTCATTACCATGAATTGACTGCTCTTGCGAAAGAGTTGGACTCAGTTGCAAATTTCAGCATACGTGTAGAGGAAGAAGGAGAACAAATTATTTTTCTTCGTAAAATCGTTCCCGGAGAAGCTGATAAAAGCTATGGAGTGCAAGTGGCAAGACTTGCTGGTCTGCCAAAAAGTTTGGTAAAACGTGCGCTGGAGGTGATGGAACAATTAGAAGAGACGTCAATGGTCCACCATTTGCCTATACCTATAGATGAGGCAGAGCAAAAACAAGAATTATTGACTGAAGCTAGTTATAAATCGAACAATTTGCTGAGTGCATCGGAAGATACAGCTAATCAATTGTCTCTTTTTCCAGAAGAATCTGTCTATCTGGATGAATTGCGTAAATTAAATTTAAATGAAATGACACCACTGCAGGCTTTAAATTATCTACATGAAATAACTCATAGACTGCGGCAAGAATGATAAAATTGAGTTAGACAATTTTAAACAAGAAATTGGAAAACCTGAAATGAGAATTGCTGTATACCCTACTAGTGCAAATCCTCCAACGTATGGTCACGCAGACATCCTAGTACGAACAAGTAAACTATTTGATCATGTTTATTGGTCTGCAGCCATGAATTCTGAGAAGGAATATATATTCACTGAAGAGGGACGAGTAAAGATGATGAATGAATATGTGAAACATTATGATTTAAAAAATGTCACTGTAGAAGCTTTTAGAGGTTCAACTATTCGTTACGTACAGCGACGTAAAGCTCAAATAATTGTAAAAGGTTTACGCAGTCTTGAAGATTTTCAGGGCGAATTTCAACAGGCAGTTGGTAACAAGGGTATTGATCAGGATATAGAAACTTTTTGCTTATTTGGTAAGCCGGATCTTTTTGCCATAAGTTCTACTCTTGTTCGTGAGTTAGCATTTATGGGAGAGTCAATCGAAGCCTATGTACTTCCTTCAGTGGCAGATATTGTGGCAAAAGTTCTTCAAAATAATCCTAATAAAACAGCATAAATGAGCATAATCAAACTACGTATAGACAATCTGGTATTTGGTGGATTAGGTTTTGTTTTCTTGCTGTCCATAATGACAGCCGATTTCAGGGATCCGACAGTTTTTAACCAGTTATATCCTTCGGAAGGAATTCAAAACTGGATCGGTTTGATCGGCGCGATTATAGGAGGTTCAATGTTAGAAATCTTTGGCCCGTCAGCCTTATTACTACCATGGCTATTTGTGCGTATATTTTTGCACCAACCACATAGTGTTTCTGTTTTGGCAGGAATTTATTATTCTTTTGTTCTCGTTTTTTTAATTTCAATATTCCATGAAATTGCCATACAGTTCACTCTTATTGAACCCGGCAATTCAGTTTTTTTGTGGCAAAATGGCTATTTAGGCAAATTAGCTTTAGAATGGATCAAACACTCGATGGAACTTGTTTTTAGTTTACCTGCTCTTGTGGTTATGTTTTTTATCTCTGTATTACGCATGAAACGACTACTTTCTCCACTGCCTTTATTTTGGGGACTGTTGTCTGGAATTCAAAATTTAATCACACATTTTCTAAACAAAATCATCTCTCCTCCAATGCCTGAATCTCAACCTAAAGAGGATCAGGTTAACTTAAAAGGACATTCATTTTTTGAAGATAATTCCTCAGTATATAAAATATAATTGCAGAGGTAGTCATTTCGTTTTTTTCTACTAAACTTTCCAATCTTGTTTTTTTTTTAGATTTGAGCCATTATTAATTAATAATTCAGTATCTTCAAATCTTTTACTTTTTCAAACTTTAAAAAATTTTTTATATACAGATATAGAATGCAGATCAAAATATTTTACTGTGTGGTTTGAAACTACGAACCCAAAGCGGTCAGTTTGGCCGCTGAATTAAAAGAATCATTCGATACTCAAGTAGAACTTCTTTCAGGTAAAAGGGGTGATTTTGAAGTGGTTGTGGATGGAGAACTAGTTTTTTCTAAGAAAATTCTGTCAAGATTCCCTGAGGAAGGTGAAATAACTCAGTTAGTCAGCCAATGAATATTGCAAAACTAAACTCTTTCATCAATATCCCAGTAAGTCCAAGAAAGATCTTATAATTTCATATAAATAATTGTGAATTATAATATCTTATTTTAAAATAGAAATAGGGATCTTAGATAAACAATTGCCTTTTGCAAGTGCAAGAAAACCCTTAGAAATCTGCTTTTAATGCAGCACGTATTTCACGCTTAAGATCTTTGTTTCGTTGTTTTGCAGCTGCTTCGCGCTTTAGCCGTTTTGCTAAAGATGGTTTACAGTGATATTTGCGTTTCTTTATTTCTTTAAAAAGTCCTTCTCTAATCAAGGTGCGCTTCAATTGCATCATTGATCGACCAACGTTTCCGTCACGAACTTCTACTTTGATTGGCATATATTAACCGTTTATGCAAAATATTTGAATATGTTCTTTTTATAACCTCTCATTATGATGCATAAAATAGACAAAGGCAATATTTTTATTACTTTTTTTCAGTTCGTTCTTCAGGTGCAGGCAGTGCAGCACGTTTTTTTAATTCAAGTAATTCAGAATCCATATCTGTAGAGTCGTGTCCTAATTCTTCGAATTTACTTTCTAAACTATCTTTATCAGACCCACTGCTTATTTCCTGATAAGCTTCAGCACGGGCCTCCATATTTTCAACTTTTTCCTCCATTCTCTCAATAGTTTCCAGCGCTCCCGAATTATCACCAAGTCCTTCCATGGTTTGAAATATTTTCTCCTGAGCTTCTGCCTGTTTTTGTTTTGCTAATAAAATACCTTTCTTACGTTTTATTTCATCTATCTTATCTTCCATAGACTGGTAATTATTTCTGAGTATTTCCGCGTTGTTTCTATGCATTTCCAACTGTTTTTCAAAATCCAAAGCCCGTCTATGGTGTTCTTTTTTTCTTGTAAGAGCTTCTTTTGCTAATTCATCTAATTCCTTCTGTACAGCCAAAATTGCTTTTTCCTCCCATTTTTCGGCTTCTTTATGTTCTTTTTGGGTGTCTCGTTCCAGACTTTTTTGTAGCGCTAAGGCTTCTGTCATCTGCTGTTTAGCTTTTCTTTTTTGAACTTCTAGATCGGAAATCATTTGCTTGAGCATTTTTCCCGGATCTTCTGCTTTGTCCAGTAAGTGATTTGCATTGGAACGAAATAGGTTGAATAATCGTTGTAGAATTCCCATAGTTTTACGGATAGTTATTAGAAGAGTTGTTTTCGTTTGTTTGAGGGAAGAATATTGAGTGCTTCACGGTACTTTGCGACTGTTCTGCGAGCGACTTTGATTCCGCTTTGCTTCTCTAGTATATCAGCGATTTGTAAGTCTGTATAAGGTGATTTTAAGTTTTCTTTCTGTACCATTTGCAGAATCATATCTTTAATACGTTTTGAAGAAACCGCATCCCCTCTACCCTGATCAATACCACTCGTGAAAAAATATTTTAGTTCAAATATTCCTTGAGGCGTATGTACGTATTTGTTGGTAGTGATCCTACTGACAGTTGACTCATGTACGTCAATATCTTCTGCAACATCCTTGAGCACAAGAGGTCGCAAAAAATGAATACCGTGCTCAAAAAATTTCTTTTGAAAACGCAAAATACTTTTTGTCACTCGGTATATAGTTTTTTGCCTTTGTTCAATACTTTTTAACAACCATTGCCCTGCTTTAACTTTTTCTAAAATATACTCTTTGGTGAGACTACCGTCTTCTTCCATCGAGTTGCTCAGATCCTTATAATAATTGCTAATACGAAGCCGAGGCATACCTGCGGAATTTAAAGCAACTTTATATTCATCATCTTTTTGATAGATATAGACATCAGGAATTATGTAATGGTGCGATGGATTTGAAATAAACTCACGTCCCGGTTTTGGCTCAAGAGACATTATCAAGCGATAAGACTCAATCACATTTTCAAGGTCCTGCTTATGTCTTCTTGCTATCTTTTTTAGATCTTTCGATTCCAAAAGAGGCATGTCATTTTTGACAATACGAGCACTCAAATTTTGGCTTTCACCCAAAAAATTCAACTGTATCAAAAGACATTCCTGTAAACTTCTAGCACCAACTCCATTTGGGTTAAATTGTTGGATTATTCCAAGAACATATTCTACAAAAGAGCACGCTGCTATTGATAATTCAGGTCTATTTGGACCTTCTTCCCGAATATGTTTGTTTTCTTCAGATTCAGCAACATCTGTTTCCTTATTTTTTTTCTTCTTGGTTGTTTTGCCTGATTGGAACCGGAGATCCATTAATTCTTCGTCAATTTCTGGAAGTTCAGGTAATTCACCTTTTTTATGACACAGGTTTATTTGATCGTACAGATCACTCTGAGATTCCAAAAGTTCACGCACACTTGTTACCAAAAAACCATCTTCATCAATATTGCCAATTATGAAAGCACCCGTTCTATATTCCAATGGAGAAAGATCCTGCATGTCTAACTGCCAGATGAGGTGGTCAGCTAGTGATTCGGTTTGTGCTGCTGTGGACTCAATAGAAGGGCTTTCCTCATCATCAGAAGAAATGTTATAGCGTCTTTCCTGATAACCTCCGAATTGTTCAACCTGTTCAATATACTGCTGCCAGTCAATCTCATCCTGATCATTATTCTCATTTTCAATTTCATTTTCACGAGCAGTTTCGAAATCTTCCGTATCTGATACTACTTCAGGACTTTCAGCCGTTTCGACTGTTTCAGTAGATTCATCTTTTTTGTTGGGATAGGTATCCATGTCTATGCCCTCCTCAAGAACTGGGTTTTCTATTAGAGTTTGTTCAATTAACTCTTCCAGTTCTGTCCGTGACAATTGCAAAAGTTTAATAGCCTGCTGCAGCTGCGGAGTCATAATCAGCTGCTGGCTCATCTTCATTTGCATCTTCATCTGCATAGCCATAAACTCTCGATAATCTATTTAAAAGTTTGAGAAGATTTTTTCAAAACACTCTTCTTCTAGATGAATAATGTTTGTATACTAACAGTTTCTCTCCAAATTGACGTAAAAGTCAAACCTACATCGAGAAAGATTTTCCAAGGTAAACTTTTCGGGCCTGATCATTTTTAACTAATTCCTCCGGAGTACCGCCAATCAGAAGCTCTCCTTCATTCATAATGTAACCATAATCAATTATGCCGAATGTTTCTCTAACATTATGGTCGGTTATCAAGATACCTATGTTACGTTTCGCTAATTGCTGGACTATTGTTTGAATATCTGCGACAGCAATTGGATCAACACCTGCAAATGGTTCATCGAGTAGCATGATTGCAGGCTCAAGAACCAATGCACGTGCAATTTCTGCACGACGACTTTCACCTCCAGAAAGAGCATATCCTTTTATTTTTCGAACGTGCTGTATACCTAGTTCATTTAGCAATGAATCCAGACGATCCTGTTTTTCTGTACGACTCAGAGGAAGCATTTCTAATACTGCATTTAAATTTTCCTCAACAGTTAGTTTTCTAAAAATTGATCGTTCCTGTGAAAGATAACCAAGTCCGGCTTTTGCTCGCTGGTGCATAGGATATCTAGTAATATTCTGACCGTCTAAAATGATCGTTCCTTCTTCAGGGAGCTGTACACCCACTATCATATAAAACGTGGTGGTTTTTCCTGCACCGTTAGGTCCAAGTAGACCAACTACCTGACCTTGTTTTACTTCAAGTGAGATTCCTTTAACCACATGCCTACCATTATAAGATTTTTTAAGATGAGAGGCCTCTAATTTTCTTATGCTCAAACGAATTCCCCGACTAACACTAAATTGACAAATAATGCAATTAAGTGTAGAATAAATAAAATTTTAGTTTAAATGATTGTAGCAGAACGAGAACAATATGCCAATCTATGAATATATCTGTAAAAGTTGCGAGCACGAGTTTGAAGAAGTGCAAAAGTTCAGTGAGACTTCTCTGGAGAAATGTCCAGATTGTGGACAAAACACTGCTGAGCGTCAAGTTTCGATGAGTTCATTTCACCTTAAAGGTGGTGGATGGTACAAAGATGGATATTCAAACAATAAATCAGAACCAGAAAACTCTGGCAAAGACAAAAGTCCTTCAAAAATAAAAGAAACGACAAACTCAGAAAAATCGTCGACAGATAAATTGAGCAAAACTGAAAAGAAAGAATCAACTTCAAACAAAAATTCCAGCAAAGAAAAAGCCGCCTAAATCTTATCTTTGCAGCCTCCTTTAGCTTAATCCTTCCTGATGCAATTGTTTTTCCGGCAAACTTTCATTTTAGTCTGGAAAGATTTACTAATTGATTTACGACGAAAAGACAACTTCTTATCGATCCTATTATTCTCAATTCTGACCTTAATGATTTTTCATTTTGCAATAGGCGATGAACCCGAATTGCTCATAAATGCAATTCCAGGAGTTATCTGGATTGTGTTTTTTATGAGTGGAGTAATTGGACTTGGAAAGTCATACATTCAGGAAATGGAATCTGGCTGTATGGGTGGGTTGTTAACTACTCCAGTGGATCGTAGTGTCTTGTTTTTAGGTAAAATGTTGGCAAATACTATATCCCTTCTGTTTACTCAGCTGCTTGTCATTTCATTATGGCTTTTTTTATTAGATATTGATGTACGATACTGGCTGGAATTTTTTCTTGTTCTACTTTTTGGCACAATAGGATTCAGTTCATTAGGTACACTGCTGACAACAATGACAGCAACCGTGCGTGGTAAAGAAATGTTACTACCTATTTTGTTTTTCCCTTTGATGGTTCCAAGCCTTTTGTGTTTAGTCCATCTCACGGATTTTATTTTTTTTGGATCTCACCCAGAAGAAGTTTGGTCCTGGTGGAAATTACTTTTAGGTTTTGATGTGCTACTCCTCACTCTTTCATTGCTGGGCTTTGAGTTTGTCGTTGAGGAATAATGCTTTTAGTCATAAATTCTCTTGCAATTTTTCACTGCCCAGCTAGAATTAAAAGCTACAACTACTGGTTGTTTTGGGGCGTAGCCAAGTGGTAAGGCATCGGGTTTTGATCCCGTGATTCGCAGGTTCGATCCCTGCCGCCCCAGCCAGCAAATTAGTTTAGTGTAACTACTCTATTCTCTTTCAGTCCCCCCATGAATTGGAGAAATCTCTCCTGAAAAATGACTGAAATTTCCCATCTCAAATATATTCAATGGCGTCCGATTGGTGTCTGTGATACCGGTACAGGTAAGGAACGTAAAGCCAAGATATTTTCCAGATTTGATCTGGCCTGTGTGACTGCTCCGGAAGTTAAACGTGATAACTGGCGTGAGCATCCTAAAGTTATTGATCTTATTCAACGTTATGGACGTGATGTAGCTGATCTTTCAAGTTTAACTAAAGACATGCTTGCACCAGAAATTGATGAAATTAAGCTAGTTGGTGCAGTTCTTGGTCATGACCAAACACCAAACTTGAATCTAGAGTCTGCTGACGGTAAAGTACAGTTTTTTCAGGTTAGTTTCAAAGATGGAAAAACAAAAAAATCTGTCAATAATTGGAGAAAATGGCTAAAATGGATGTTTCTCTCAACAACAGCTTTTTTACTGATTATCTTGATATTTTTTATGATAAGCAGATTGTCTCAGTTATCTTTAAAACACAATAAGCCGTCCGCTTCAGCTTGCAGTTCAAACAGACAGAATGCCGCATATACTTCTGAATTAGCTGGGATTCAAAAATCCATGTTGGCAGAATTAAATCGTCTTCCGGCCTGGCTAACTTTTAAGGAAGCTCGTGTGCATTGCTCGAAAGGAAGTATTGGGGTCAAGCAACACGAACAGCGATTACTGCAGTGTTTATTGAAAATACGTAACCGTACCAAAAACATTCCTGATTCAATCGTACTGGATCTCAACCAAATTAAAGCTTGTGCTATCAGTCTTTGTAAGCAAAAACTTTCACATTTGGTTTCATTGTGCAAAAGATTATAGTTTGCATAATTAGTTTGTTGTTGACAGAAAAACAAACTAATCATAGAATTTTTTGCAGTTTGCAATAAAATATAAACCTAAATTTTTACTCAGAGAAACATAATAATATAATTCAATGCTAATCTGAGCAGGTAAAGACATGATAGACAAAAAACACATAGGTTACAATTTTCCACCTGTTACCTTGCCTGTGGAGGAGGGGCGCTTAAAATTTTTAGCAAAATCACTTGGAGAAACCAAGGGAATCTATACAGATCCGGATGCAGCAAAAGCAGCAGGCCTTCCCGGTTTGCTGGCTCCTCCTACTTTCCCGTTCATGTTGGAAATAGACGCTTTAGATTTAGTTGATTTCATGAGTGTTCTGGGAGAAACGTTGGACAAATTACTGCATGGAGAAGAAAATTTCAACTACTATGCCCCAATTTATGCCGGTGACAGTATAACTGTATGTAAAAAAATTACTGATATTGTTGATAAAAAAGATGGAGCTTTGCAATTCGTGATTTCAGACAATACTTTTACCAATCAGGACGGCATAATTGTGGCTGATACGAGGACCAATTATGTTTTCAGGCATCAATAAAATATTATGACCATTCCAACATTCGACTCTTTAAACGTTGGAGACAAAATTCCAGGGCTGAAAACTCCTTCAGTTTCCCGGCACACTCTTGCACTTTATTGCGGAGCATCCGGAGACCACAATCCAATTCATGTAGATCTTGATTTCGCAAAATCATCAGGACTTGATGACGTAATCGCACATGGAATGCTCTCTGCAGGTTATCTAGCCCAAATGCTCACCAATTGGGTTCCTCAATCTGCCCTCAAAAGTTTTAATAATCGTTTCACCGCAATGACTCAAATAGGCGATACTGTGTCATGCAGTGGGGAAATTGTTGAAAAATTTGAAAAAGACGGTGAAAAATTTATACGTCTCGAACTTTACACTAATACACCACAGGCACAAACCATCGTTGCAGAGGCAGTGGCTGTATTAGCATAAAATGTCAACTCCGCTTTCCTCACTAAAAATTCTCGATTTTTCGACTCTGCTCCCGGGGCCTTATGCCTCAATGATGCTTGCTGATTTAGGTGCTGAAATATTAAGAATAGAATCACCAACTCGTCCTGATATAGTGAGAACACTTTGGCCTCAAGTTAAAGGTGGTTCTGCAACCCATGCGACACTGAATCGTTCCAAAAAATCCTTAGCTTTAAATCTTAAATATCCTCAAGCAGTTAAAATTGTTCAACAATTAGTAGGTAAATATGATATTGTTTTGGAACAATTCCGTCCGGGAGTAATGAAAAGGCTCGGTCTGGATTATGGGGAACTCCGTAAACATAATCCTTCATTAATATTTTGTTCACTAACAGGATATGGGCAAACAGGACCTTACCGAAACCGTGCTGGTCACGATTTAAATTATCTCGCCATTTCCGGAGTTAGTAATTGTAGTCGCCGAAAAAATGAACCTCCTGTACCGATGGGGATACAGATCGCAGATATCGCTGGTGGTTCATATCATACAGTAATGGGTATTTTGGCAGCGGTAATTCACCGTCAGCAAACAGGAGAAGGACAAGCGTTAGATATAAGTATGTCAGACGCAATGCTCAGTATGAATGTCTTTGGAGGTGCAAATTGGCTCGCAGGTGCACCAGAAGCCCTACCCGAATCAACCTGGCTCAACGGTGGGACATTCTATGATTATTATCAAACCAAGGATGAACGTTGGATCTCAGTAAGTAGTTTGGAACCTCAATTTTTTGCTGCTTTGCTGAATGCAATGAAACTTCCAGAAACTCTTATTCAAACCTCTTTTGATGATCTGGAAGCTCAAACACATTTAAAGAGTATACTCCGTAAAAGATTTTTGGAGCGCCCTTGGTCTGAATGGGAGACGGCTTTTGCTGACATTGATGCATGCGTTGAATTGGTGTTAGAATTCTCTGAGGTAATGGAACACCAGCATTTTAAAGCTAGAGGAATGATAACTGATGTCCCTACTTCAGATGGAGAATCTCATAAACAAATTGCCTCTCCATTTAAATTTTCTATATGCAATGCAGAATATCGCCATGTTGGGGCTGAACTGGGTGAACAAACTGAGACCGTCTTAAAAGATCTAGGATATACTAAAAAACAAATTGAAAAATTTAAAAATGACGGTGTCTGTGCAGACAATAAAACAAATTAATCGAGATATTTATGCCAAACAAGGATAAAAAGACTCCTTTTACAGGCAAACTGAATATACGCTACATTTTTGGGATGAAGTTACGTAATTTCAGACATGAAAAAGGTTATGGTCTGAAAGAACTTGCAGCACTGACAGGATTATCCGTGTCTTATATTAATGAAATTGAGAAAGGGAAAAAATATCCAAAAGCAGAAAAAATAATGAACCTGGCAGATGGATTAGGTGTTGGATACGACGATCTAGTATCCATCAGTATGACCGGCCGGCTTGGTAAAATCTCGGAATTGTTTTTATCTTCAACTGTATTAGGATCTTTTCCTTTTCAACTTTTTGGGATCACATTTGAAAATGTGATGGAGCTTTTTACGGCTTCACCTAAGAAAGCTGCTGCACTCATCAGTACTTTAATGGAGATTTCTAGAGCGTATGACATGAATGTTGAGCAGTTCTTTTTGGCATCTTTACGGGCTTTTCAGGAAATGCACAACAATTACTTTGAAGAATTTGAGGAACTGGCGGAAGAGTATGCAGATAAACATAAATGGAAACGTTTCCCCCCAGCCACTCGTGAAGAACTGATATCCACACTCCGCAAAGTTCACGGTGTTGAAGCGAGAGTTGCAGATTTTTCACTATATCCGGAATTGTCCGGACAACGCTTTATTTTCCTTCCGGGCAAACCTCCGCAATTATTGTTAAACGGTCAACTCAATCCCTCCCAGCATGTCTATTCAATTGTTTTACAAATCGGCTATTCTGAGTTGAAAATCGGCAAGCATCTCCGAACTTCTCCCTGGAAAAAATTCGGTAGTTTCGAAGAAGTTATGGATAATTTTCGAGCTTCTTATTTTGCCGGAGCATTAATGATAAATCGTTTCCAAGCAGAGAAGGAAATTCAGGAATTATTTCAGTCGAAAACATGGGATGGTGAAGCTATTTTAAAGTTACTCAAACATCATGAAGTTACTCCGGAAACATTTCTACACCGCCTCAGTCAAATTCTTCCCGGACTCTTCAAAATAAATGAGCTGCATTTTTTGCGTTTTGAACATATGATTGGAAAAAATGATATTCGATTGACCAAGGAATTGAACATGCCCAGAACTTTAGTCCCGAGTGGAGTCAGTTTAGATGAACACTATTGTCGACGCTGGTTGCCTGTATCTTTGCTCAAAGAGTTGGAAACAGAACAGACTAAGTTGAAACCTGAAAAAATAATAATTCGTGCTCAGAGAGCACAGTTTATGGAGAGTGGTAATGAGGTACTTTTTATTTCCATAGGGCGCGCATTACGTTTGAATTCAAAAATAAACCGTTGTGTTTCGCTCGGATTGAGGATTGATAAAGCACTTAAGGCAAAAGTTAAATTTTTAAATGATCCGGAAATTCCTGTAAAGGAAGTTAACCAAACCTGTGAACGCTGTCCACTCGATGAGAATCAGTGTTTAGTCAGGACTGCTCCGCACAATGTGTACTCAAGAGAAAAAGAAGAAAAACTTTTAAATCAAAGACTGGAAAAACTTGTAACTGAAAATCGTAACAAAAATCTTCAGATTTAAAATAATCAAAGCGGATAATAGAAATTAAGATAGATCGTGTGTAATTGACTTTGTTTCAAAAAAGAAGTTGAAGCAGAAGTAGTAAAAAATGGCAGCTGTTGCCCCAGTGAAAAACGATAATATATTAATAAATTTGAAGTGACGAAATAGGACACTCCGGTTTCGATTCCAAGAGCAATTTCATCTTCATAAGCATCATTACTAATGCTTCCGGCAAAACGGGTTTTAGTAAACTGAAGCCCGGTGCCATAATGCAAATAAAAGTCACTTTTGATTTTTGGGTATTGTATGTACCATAAATTATTTTGGATTACTTCAAGTTCCCTACCGGATTCTTCTTGATAAGTAAAAGATTCCGAGTGTTCAACAATCGAAACTTGCCTTTCATATTCTACTACCTGCTCATTCCAATAATATCCCAAATTGAATCCAATTCCATTTGCAGTACCATCTGAATCCGATATAATAATGGTTTCAGCAACTTGAAGCTTCACACTGCGAAATCCAACACCAAAATAGAAGCCTATCCCTTGAGCGGATGTTCCAGAGACAAAAAAATCTGGTTCCTGGGTTGCGGTCCGTGCCTCTAGACTGCGCTCCTCCATTTCACTTTGTTCGAGAGCAAGCTGTGTCTGCGCATCTAACTCTCCTACAAAAATAATAAAACAGCAAACATTTATCAAGAACAGAACTGATTTGGAAATCGCCTGGGTCATAAAATTCTTTAATGCAGATGAGTATCTGTTGTTTTTCATCTCATTATTCCATATCTGGTAATATTTGTTCCGGAATAGAGATACCACCTAAGTTAATGTAGGCGTAAAGGGTACGGTCAATATATTCTTGTTCAAGTCCGCTGTTTGATTCTGTTATGCCTACATCTTCTGTGAGAGCAAGACGGATATCCCAGCATTCAGGTCGGTAATCCAGTGTGAAAGCACTTGAACTTAGACGTCGTCGAAAGGTATAACTGTCTGCATCTAAATTGACAGTCCCGGAAAACCCAAAAGCCAGTTCGTCACTTGCTTCAAAGCTGTTGCTGAAACCAAATGTGTTAGCTGCAGCAACATCATTACCAAAAGGTGTTTGATAAGCTTCTTCATTGTTACGAAAATTTACAGACGCTTTGTTGTGTGCACTCAACCCTACACTTACTTCTAATGAATATTCTACAACCCGCCTCTTCTGATGGTGGTAGCGATTAAAAAGATTTATTGAAAATGTGCTACCGGGTCTGAAATTTAAGATAGTTCGCAGGGGTAATAAGGGTTGATTTGAATCAGTCTCATTACCTTTAACTGAAGGACCTACAGGCT
>Ga0208410_1000175_pt1 | contig 39825 bp, 38 predicted proteins | sample ETN02SmetaG_3_FD_185787 | JGI IMG/M metagenome (GOLD analysis project Ga0208410, IMG submission 185787) | Marine microbial and viral communities from oxygen minimum zone, Eastern Pacific Ocean - ETNP2014F10-02SV257 (SPAdes) (version 2) | ecosystem: Environmental > Aquatic > Marine > Oceanic ... | reverse complement strand
TTTTGAATGGCCCTAACAGCATCAATTGGCGCCCTATTTGCCCCCGTTGTAATAGCAATTGATTTGGAGGATTGGGATCTATTTGCGATATGACAAACCTCAGCCACAATTGATATTGGATCTGGTTGTTTCAATTTTCCTTCGTCTACCTCGTTAATTATCACATGGCTACCTTCGTCACGTAATGCATCGAGAAGTTCGGAAGTTACCGGATCATCGAATAAGTCAGTGTGCATTGATGGGACAAAGCAAAGTTTCGATTTACGACCTCTACTTGCGGATAGAGCCATCAATAGGGGTGAATCCATTATTCCGTGAAGATGCTTAGATATCGTGTTCCTTGTAGCCGGTGCGATTAGAATCACATCAAATGCTTCCAATTGCGACATTTCGCTACTCCATCCTTGATGAACAATTGTGTCAGAGCCCCAACTTACTGCTAGAGGAGTAATTATCTTGGTTGCTTCTTCACTCATGATTACAGTAAGATCAGCCTGATGTCTGCGTAATTCTCTAGCTAACCTAACAGATTCAACCGCCGCGATTCCTCCTGCTATCGCTAATAATACTCGTTTTCCGAGTAAGGCATCACTATGAATCGCAACGCCGGTGTCCTTCGTCACAACTCCACGAGTAGTAGGTCATTCAAGAGTGCGTCGCCGACCGTTTGAGTCTTAGATGACAATACATTCGATAGGTTGTGGACGATACTAGGGCAAATGACTTGTTTCGTAGGTTGACGACTTTTGGCGTCTTAAATTTACTAATTCTTATACTAATTATTGGCACAATTTCAACAAACGGTAATGGGATTTTTCTAGGGTTTATTATTGGCCTAGGTTTGCTTGTAGTATTTTACGGAACTACAGTAACTATTGGTTTCGCTAAGAAACGAAATTTTTACGATATTAGATATGCTAATTTGGAACAATTCCTTTCTACGGTTTTCTATATTGTAGGCTTAATCCAAACAATTGTTGGTTTTCTCGCTGTTGAAATTTTTCTCATTATCCAGGGACTATTGTTAATTTTGCTTGGTAATTCTACACGCAAGCGTGTATCTACAATTAGGAATTCTCAATTTATGCAATGGTATAACCAACGACCTGACTCAGAGGTTATACTGAGAAATGAGGAAGTATACGCTTCCTGTCCAAATTGTGATAGTTTATTGGCCGTTATTCCTAGTTTACTTACTAAAAAAGATCGTTGTCCTAATTGTGATGGATTACTAGTAAAGTCGATTGAAGAAGAATAAGTCAATATCTCTCAAGTGCCGTAGCGATACCCATACCTCCTCCAATACACATTGTGGCGATCGCCTTGTTTTTCCCTGTTCGTTGCAATAGTGAAGCCGCTTTACAGGTTATTCTGGCTCCAGAAGCCCCCAATGGGTGACCTAAGGATATGGCTCCACCATCTAGATTGACCTTCTCAATATCAATCCCTAATTCATCAATACACGCCAAACTCTGTGAGGAAAATGCCTCGTTCAATTCCCAAATATCTACATCGTTTGTAGTCCAACCTGCTCTTTCCATACATAATTGCGAAGCCGCGATTGGACCTAGGCCCATTAGGTCGGGAGGGCAGCCGGTAACCGATGTAGATACGATTCTAGCTATTGGAGTAAGATTATTCTCTGTTGCGAACCGTTCGCTACAAACAATTGCAAATGTGACGCCATCCGTCAATGGCGAAGATGTAGCCGCAGTAACTGTCCCAGATTCTTTGAAAACTGGATTTAATCCGGCCATTGATTCTAAATTACTAGTAGGCCTAATGCAACCGTCAGATACCACCTCCTCGTTCCCTATAATAATCGGACAAATTTCAGAATCAAAAAGACCATTTTCTAGGGCAAAAGCAGATTTTTTATGTGATTGGAGGGCAAATTCTTCTTGTCGGACCCGATCAATTGAATATTTCTCGGCCACATTTTCGGCAGTTATCCCCATGTTGATATATGCTTGCGGAAAACTCTCCTCTAATTTGGGGTGAGGCGACCAATTGAAACCTCTTCTTTTTACTCTGGACATTGATTCCATTCCTCCAACAAGAAAGCATTCCCCCCATCCAGCAGAAATCTTAGCTGAAGCCACGTGAATGGCTTCCATTGAAGAACCACACAATCTATTGAATGTAGAACCAGGAACTGTGTCTGGCAGACCGGTTAGAAAACCAACTAATCTAGCAACGTTGTAGCCCTGTTCACCTTCTGGATAGGCGCATCCCAGTAAAATATCCTCAATTTCAGTTTCAGTGATATTATTCCTTGATAGTAAAGCTCTGGCTACTTGTCCAGCCATTTCATCAGGCCTCACATCCTTTAGTTCACCTTTGTGAGCCCTATGAAAGGGAGAACGCATCCAATCAACAATGACTACATCCACGATACTCGGTCAGGTATTCGCCCAATAACCATTGAGTAAGTAGCCTAAGTAATGTGGTGACTTGACCGGCGGGTTCTTGAAAGAGACCAAAGTCGCGCGGTTCAATGATACGAGAATGCTCCAATCACGGATTCTATGCAGATGACCATCTCTGCCCTGCTTGTAATGCAGAAGGCAAATTCATCATGAGGACTGGTGAAAGAAATAGCCTTGCTAGACGATTAGCGCTAGTTCTGAGGCATGCCCCGGAAAAGTTCGATTTGGAAATGGATATTAATGGATGGATTGATGTGAAAGACATTATCCATCAATTCAAAAAGGGAGGGAAGCGTTTTCATTGGTTGAGACCACACCATTTTAGAGCGATAGCAGAAACAGATCCGAAAGGAAGATATGAAATTCGAGGAAATACAATTCGTGCCACTTATGGTCACACAGTAGAAATCGAATTAGATTTACCTACTGATAACATTCCAGATGCACTATATTTCCCATGTGATCCCGAACAAGCAGAAAACTTGCTTGACGTTGGGATATCGCCAAGCGGGAGAGCACACGTACACCTTTCAGCAACTATTCGCAATGCTGCTGAAGCAGGCCATGTACATTTCAAATTACCAACGATATTAGAAGTCGATACTGCTCAAATGTATGCCGCAGGAGAAACTATTTGGCACGCTGGCATCACTGTTTACCTTACTGAAAATGTACCTTCACAATACCTCTCAGTTGTGGACAATGACGATCCTGAATATGTCTTGGCTCGTGCACGTTGGGAAGAAGAAGAGTAACTTTACTGAAATTCACCACATAGTGGGCAGAATTCTAAATCTTCCGTTAAATCCGCCTCGCAGTTCGTGCACATTCCTGTTACTGAGCTTACAGGTTTTACTTCGGATTCGTTAACGGGACGAACAGGTTGATCACGCATCACAAATGGATTAGCTACGGATTGGTGCACATTTACCGCTTGTTTGTAATTAATACATTCTTGTATGGCATTTTGTATCTGATTAGAAGTTCGTATCCTTTCATCATCAGACTCAATCTTTTCTGCATCCGCTAATCTACTCTGTAACCAGCGCTGGAATCTATCGAGTTCGCCATCTGCTTTCATGTACCCCGCAATAAACGGTGAGCAATGAATCTGACTTATCCAGAACGTCCCTCGTTTAGACGATTTACGGGATAACACAAAATGTCTTGCCCCGTGGGGAGAACTGGAAACTATGGCACATGTTCTAATGAAATTTGGTGGTGGCTTAATCACAACTAAGTCGAAGATGAAAACCATAGATGAAATGGCTATAGCAAAACTCTCAGGACTAATTAAGCAATTATTGGATTCGGATAATCGAGTTACTATAGTACATGGCGCAGGGTCATTCGGCCATCTTAAAGCAAAAGAATGGAAAATTGCTGAAGGTGCCAAACCATCAATCCTAATGGAACAAAAACAGGCTGTAAAATCTATTCGAGCAGATATGTTAGAATTGAATCGCCTATTATGTGACTCATTAACAACCTTAGATATTGATAGCCAAAGCTTTCCACCATCACAATGGGCAACGGAAGTTGGACCTAATTTTTTAGGAGACTTGACGCCAATTGTAAATTGTGACGATAGCGTAGTTCCGATTACTTTCGGAGATGTAGTTAATTGTAGTGAACCAAATTTATTCGGTATCTTATCTGGTGACGACTTGATGGTTAGGCTAGGAAAAGAAATCTCAACTATCACTCATTGTATTTTCCTCTTAGGAGATACTGAAGGTTTACTCTCAGCACCACCCTCTGACCCAAACTCAGAACTAGTCCCTATTTGGAATTCAAAAATGCCAATATCTGGAGAACATGACAAACAACAAGACGTTACTGGGGGAATCTTCCTGAAATTAAATTCAGCATCTAAGATATCCAGGGTAGTGGAAAATGTATGGTTTATTGATGGGCGCAAACCAGAAAGAGTACTAGAATTATTGAATTCTGGAAATACAAGAGGTACGCAGATAGTGCCTTGATGACCAATTATCCCCCTAGTGTTCCATTTCGATTATATGGTGGGTCCTTTTCAAAAGGAATGGTTGACATGGTGGTGCCTGCAACTCCCTTAGATGGACTAGACTCTTCTCAAGCCGAGATGATGGAAGAATTGGTTCTCTGCTTGGACGCAGAAGATAATGTGATCGATGCTTCCAGTAAACTTGCTACGCATCATGGAGAAGGAATTCTCCACAGGGCGTTCAGTGTCCTAATTTTCGATAGTCGAGGAAGATTATTGGTGCAGCAAAGATCTTCTGATAAAATTACATTTCCAGCCGTATGGGCGAACTCTTGTTGTAGCCATCCATTGGATATTGAAGGCGAAAATGACGAACCAATTGGGGGAGTGATAGAAGCGGCTAGGAGAAAATTGCAACAAGAGCTTGGAATTCCTAGAACCATTACTAACGATTGGGAGTTTCACCACATTGGTAAATTTGAATACAAATGTCGTTGGGACGCAGATTGGGTAGAAAATGAAATCGATCATGTCCTAATTGTTGAGGCTGATTGTGAAGTAAACTTCAATCGTAATGAAATCCAAGCCATTGAATGGGTCGATAACTCCACTTTGAGTCAAATGATGGAAAGAAAAGGGAGATGGAAAAGTCAAATAATTGCACCTTGGTTTGAATCTATTTACCAAAATTTCCTATTTTCTGGAGATTTCAATATCGAGGAGGTTGTATCCAACCCGAAGTCTGAGATAATAAGGTGCGGAACTTTGTCAGTTAAACATCCAGAAAATTCCGCAAGCAACGTACTCGCGGCCTTGGGTGAACATAGGGATATTGTGGAAGAAATTATTCAACAAAACCTTTCGAAAATACAACAAGATCGTTTACGTGGTGCAATGTCCCACCTTTTTACTGGTGGAGGGAAACGATTGAGAGCGATAATGCCCAGACTCGTAGGAGACGCAGTAGGAAACGGGCATGAAGGGCATTATACTCTAGGTGCGTGCATAGAAATCATTCACAACTTTACATTAGTCCATGATGATATTATGGACCAAGATCCTATTCGTAGGGGTCTAGATGCAGTACATGTTGCTTATGACGATGCTACTGCCATCAATGCAGGAGATGCAATGCTAGCACTCGGTTTTGAAATGCTAGCCGATAGCCCTCATATTCAAGACGGCCAACTCAGAGATGTAGTAAGCGCGATAGGAGAAATGGTTCGTCATGTTGCAGAAGGTCAACAAGAAGACTTTGAATTTGAGGACAGAGTTTCTGTTTCTGAGGATGAATATATCTCGATGATAGCAGGAAAAACTAGTGCTATGTTCGAAACCTGTGCCGAGACAGGAGCTATTCTAGCAGGTGCGGATACAAATGCAGTAGCAAATATGGCGGATTGGGGGCTCAATCTCGGCTTATGTTTCCAAATTATGGATGATTATATCGATATGACTAGCGATACGGAAACTCTAGGTAAACCCGCAGGGAGTGATATCGTTCAAGGAAAGAGAACTTTAATCGCCATTCATGCTTTAGAAAGTGGTGCCGATTTACCAACATTCCGGAAGTTGTTTGGAACTGAATCTACAGACACGGATGAACTTTCTGCCGCTGTCAAAGAATTGCGAGATAATGGATCTATTCAGTATGCCTTGGACAGGGCAATGGAGCACCACAGAATTGCGCATAGATGTTTAGACAAATTAGAACAAACACCTGCTGTGAACCTACTCAGAGATATGACTGATTTCCAATTAGTTAGAATCAACTAATCAATCAGTATAGTTAACTTCAGTGGGAACTTCTGGTTTCAAGCCCTTCCTTTCTCGAATTTCAGCTACGGTTTTCTCGAATAGAGATGGAGGTAGCATTTCGAAGCCAGCATTTTCTGTATTCCAAACGGCTCGTCCTTGACTTGCTGCGCGAATATCATTGGAGAAACCAAAGGTTTCTGCTACTGGCATTTTACCAATAACGGATGCTGTTCCACCGTCAACTGGCATATCTTCAATGATTCCTCTTCGATTGGTAACTTCACGAGTAACCCCCCCGATAACATCGTTTGGAGCATCAATACGAATATTTTGCATTGGTTCCTGGATAATTGGACGAGATCGGATAAGGGCTCCTTTACAGGCATTCCTAACAGCAGGTATAGTTTGTGCCGGACCTCGGTGAATCGCATCTTCGTGTAATTTTGCATCTACTAGTCGCATCATTATACCCATTATCGGTTCTTCAGCAACTGGGCCTCTCTTGCAAACCTCATTGAATCCCTCAATGATTAGTTCTCGAGTCTCGTGTAGATTCTGAATACCTTTTGTGTCATTGACTAATACATTAGTACCATGAATAGCGTAAATTTTTCTCATCAGATTTTTGTCCAGACCATATTCTGCGAATTTATCACCAACTCCTTTGGCGTCTTTGTTCCTTACGGTTCCATCTCCAAATTCTCCTTCTCGGAGAGCTTGTACGACCTCTAGTGGAAGGGGCTCCGCCTCTATGTAGAATCTATTATGACGATTAGGAGACTTACCTTCGAAGGCGTGGCCCTTATTGTTAGATTCTATTGACTCTCTGTAAACAACAATCGGTTCGCTGACATTTACTTTGATACCTTGTTCTTCCTCAAGCCTGTATACTGTAATTTCAAGGTGTAATTCACCCATACCAGCAAGCAGAGCTTCACCTGTCTCAGCGTTGGTAGATACTTGTAGGGAGGCATCCGATTTTGCCAAACCACGTAGTGCATCGATAAATTTCGGTAGATCCTTCATCGCCTTAGGTTCCAAAGCAACAGTAACAACAGGCTCCGAATAATGTCGAATGGCTTCGAAAGGTTCTGCATCCTTATCCCGAGAAATGGTTACTCCGGCTGCAGCACTTCTGATGCCTGTAATTGCGGCTATATTTCCAGCAGTAACGGATGGTACTTGAATTCGGTCGCCACCAACCATCATTGCAACTTGCTGCACCCTTTCGGCCTTTGCAGCACCAATTGCCCAAAGTGACTCTCCATGTTTGATTTGACCTGAATAAACTCTACCTACTGCTACTTCACCAGCATGTGGATCCATCCAAATTTTGGTAATCATAAGTGATAGGGGGCCCTCTGCGTCGCACTCCATCATTGCCTTACCCTCTGCAGTTTCTAGATCTCCTTGCCAAATATTCGGTATTCGATATTTCTGAGAAACCAGCGGCGACGGTAGAGTTTCTACAGCCATATCCAATAGAACCTCGTGTACTGGTGCTTTCTTGGCCAGAGCTTTCTGATCATCTGCTGCACAATGTTCGAAAATATCTTTGAAATTAAGTCCGGATTTTTGCATGTAAGGGACTGACATACCCCAGTTATAGTACGCAGAACCGAACGCTACAGTTCCGTTCTGAACCGACACCTGCCAATCTTTTCTTACATCTTCAGGCGCAAATGTCTGTATCAGTTTGTTGACCTTAACGATAACTTTCTCAAATCTTGCCATCATCTCTGGCCCATCTATTTGTAATTCGTTGATTAAACGGTCTACCTTATTGATGAATAAAACAGGGCGAACTTTTTCCTTTAATGCCTGACGAACTACTGTCTCGGTTTGGGGCATTGTTCCTTCTACAGCACAGGCTAAAATGATACAGCCATCAACCGCTCTCATAGCACGAGTTACATCTCCTCCAAAGTCTACATGCCCCGGTGTATCTATGAGATTGATGAGGTAATCATCCTCTCCAACTTTGTGAACCATTGATGCACTAGCCGCGTTGATTGTGATTCCGCGTGCGCTCTCTTGCTCGTCGAAATCCAAAACTCGTGACTTACCGGCTAAATCCTCAGACATCATACCGGCTCCGGCGATCAAATTGTCCGACAGAGTTGTTTTCCCGTGATCGATGTGAGCTGCAATTGCTAGATTCCTAATTTTTTCTCGCTGATTCATGACTTCAGTAGCCCTTGCGATGTTATCTTCCTTACGGCCCATTCTACCAACCTCTGGTTGGCTCGGCGACCTGACATTGGTTCATAAAGCCGATTGTATCACTACGTGATACAAACGGAGAAGTATCCTGTGGTTATACTTGCCATCAACGAGCAGATGCTGCTATGCGCTCAATCTCATCCTTCTTCCCTACTGCGAATGAGGCAACGTCTCCTGCTGCTGCTTTGTTGAGTTCGGAAATAATTCCTTGAGTTAGAGTTCGTGTGCTTTTTGCGGTTGCTGATGCACATCCCTTAGACAGATTACGTAAAGCCACGTCTAACCTACGACTTGGGGATGAATCTACTGCCTTAGGTTGACTAACAGCACCGAACTTTATCCGAGTAGTTTCTTCACAAGGTGCGGCATTAACTATAGCATCAATGAAATGTTGTAGGGGGTTCTCCCCGGTACGCTCGGCGATATTATCAAGAGCGGCTTCGAAGGCTTTTGCGCAGTGTTGTTTCTTTCCACTGAACTTACCTGTTCTCATGAGATTGTTAATGAATCTTTCAATCACAGATAGTTTAGATTTACCGAACCAAGCATTAGCGTGTCTTCCGCCACTATGAGGCGTACCTATGGTTGTGAGATTGATGTAGGGAGCGAGACCAGGATCGCCACAAACCACTTGTTGTGCATCCCATTTATTGAAAACCATAGTTCCAATACCGGCTATTGGTTGAGATTGTTGAGCCTCTTCCTCTGACATAATGCTCACCTTACAGGCTTCTCCTTACGGCCACGAACCATCTCGTCTAATGACACACCATTGACCTTGATTACTTTGAATCGAACACCAGGTAGGTCACCATAAGATCGTCCCATTCTACCTCCGATTCCTTCTACGAGAACCTCATCGTGCTCATCAATAAATGAAATCGCTCCATCTCCTGGAGCAAAGGCTGTGAGTTTGTTACCCGTTCTAATTAATGAAATCTTAACCGCTTTGCGTATACCTGAGTTAGGTTGTTTAGCTTCAATTCCAACCTTCTCAATTACTATTCCTTTTGCTTGGGTGGAACCACGTAGTGGATCGTGTTTGAGAACGCCACCTTGGCGCCTCTTTGTTTCACGATTCTTGAATTTCCTTTCGTTCCAACGGAACTTCTTACGATCCTTCTTCATCTTTGGTCCTGAGAATAAACCGCGACCCAAGTATAACACCTCAAAGGAACGCCCCGCCGACCTACCCCCCATATAAGAGCGTGACGGACTCACCAAAGGTGAGGAGACAGGTGGCCCCACTTCGCTAACATTGAAGCAGGAGTAACGTCGGGTTGGTCACATGGCCTTTAGGGACCTGTTGGCTGGAGCAACAGAAGTCAATGATGAAATTAGTGTAAATCACGATATGTTAACTCATTCCAGCAAGATGGGACACAAGGCTATTGTGTTTAACAATATTTCAGAAACTAACGACCTAAGATCGGCTGTTAATGTTCTAGCAAGAGACCGCATTTGTGCAATTTTTGATATTAGTCCTGGAGAATTAATTGACATACTTGCTTGGGCAATGGCGAACCCTACAGAACCCGATGTCGTTGATATTGAGAATAGTCCGGTTTTTGAAAATACACAAGAAATTGTTGATTTGACCAAAATCCCAATCCCCTGGCATTACCCAGAGGACAGAGGTAGGTATCAATCAGCATCAGTGATTATAGCTGAATACGAGGGTATTAGGAATATGTCATTTCATAGACAATTTTTACGAGATAGAAATCATTGTGTATCTAGATTTGTCCCAAGACACCTAAGGACAATGACAGACAAGGCAAGGGCCAATGGTGACGAGATAAATATTGCAGTCGTAAATGGCCCCGATGCTACAGTTCTACTTGCGGCGGCAATGTCATTTACTCACGATTTGGACGAATTAACGGTAGCAGCTGCATTACATCAAAAGTTGCATGGAAAGCCACTCAAATTGGTTACTCTGTCTAACGGCATTCAAGTTCCTGCGGACTCTGAATACGCCATGGAAGCCCGAATTACATTGCAAGATGATGATGAAGGACCATACGTTGATATTACCGGTACTGTCGATGATATACGACAAGAACCTGTTATCGAATACGATGCTGTACACCACAGAAATAAGGCTATTTTCCACGCTCTAATTCCCGCAGAAGTAGAACATCGCACTCTTATGGGTCTTCCTAGAGCTCCCACAATCAAAGCCGCAGTAAACGCCGTAGTCCCATGTACAGATGTCTACATGACTGATGGAGGGAGTGGTTGGCTATCGGCAGTAGTTGCTATAGAACCTCAAAAGGAGAGTGATGGGGTTGCTGCTATACATGCCGCATTAGATGGACATCGATCGATGAAACAAGTCACCATTGTAGACACCGACATAGATTGTTCAAATCCAGTTAGAGTAGAATGGGCATTGATGACTCGCTGGCAACCAGATAAAGACACTATCATTCTATCAGGCCAAAAAGGGTCAAGCCTAGATCCATCCAGAAGTGAAGACGGATTAACCAGTAAGATAGGAATAGATGCTACATTGCCCCCTGGCATCGATAGGAAGCCGTATCAAAGCGTACTATGAGGTTTCATTATGGCCACAACCGACCTCGGTTCTAGCCTACAACACCCACGAAGGAGTCTAGGCAATCGCCACAGAAGTCAAGCAGAAAAATTTCTAAAATTATCTACCAATGATAAATCAAATATTGCTTGGGCAGAGCAAAGTGCTAGGCAAGCTGTTTTGCATGACTTCACGCATCCAGACAATTGGCGGATTTTGCTAACAATCAAATTGGAGTCAGAAGATTTTGCAGGAGCTCGAGCCGTTTTAGATGAATTATTTTTGATTCTCGGGAGAGATCCTGATTTACTTTCCCAGTTGGATGGGATGGAACTAAAACAATCTGCAGTAAATCTACTTGAGGCCGCGTTATCTATCGACCCCCTCGATCCTGATAGTTGGTGGGAATTGACAACACAAGAAGGTGGAGTTGTGGAATTTTTACAGCGAATAAGAAATCTCGATTTCACCGACCAAAGAGCCAATATTTTGTTTTCAAGACGGATGGAAAGATTACTTGCTGACGGGTATGAAGACGAATATCTAGAATTGACTAGAAAGTTACTTGCTCAAAGACCATCAAATCATGAGGCTTGGAAAAAAATGGGGCAATTACACGAAAGACGAAACGAGTTCGATCAAGCGTGGTTTTGCTATGATCAAGCACAGACCCACTCGACTAATTTGACAACGAGGGACGATTTCAAAATTCGGATGGAGTCATTAATCGATGGAAAGGGGAAGATAGCTTGGAAAACACCTGATATCGCTGACAGGGTTGAATTCCTGACTAGGATGCAGGTTTTAGCCAACCCAACGTTGGAAATTGCAAAAGATGATGATGAACAAGAAGTAGATGAATTATCTGAAATCGATTATGCCAGGAAATTATTCACAGAAGAAAGATTATCAGAGGCATTCTTCATTTGTAGGCGACTAGCAGCAGAAGGAGACCCTGAGGCGAAATCACTTGCAGAACAAATTCGTGAGGTGATGAACGATGAGTGAAGAAGATCCTTGGGTTGTCATTTGGGCAGTACCAAAGGAGTCATTGGATATTCCATGTTGGTTAATGGTAAATCATATAGAACGAGGTTGGGAGTTGCCCGGTGGAAAGGTCGACGATTCCGAACCTATCGATATATCTGCATTAAGAGAGTTATTTGAGGAAACTGGGTTACTTGGAACAGCTACTCATTTTGATGAAAACATCCTCTCTAATGGCACAGTTGTCAGGGTGGAAATTGATGAAGAACCCCAGCCCTATGGCTGGGAATCCGAGGATGAAATGATTAGCGAAGTTGGTTGGTGTGTGGAAATTCCTGCAGAATTATATTGGGGGGAAAAAGAGATTCTACGTTTACTGGATTACGATTGGAGAGCTTCTAGTAGTCTAGCGTCCTGAATGTCTTTTGACATCTCCAACAAGGAGTTCTTCCATTCTTGCTCACCAAGTATTTCTGCCGCGTCGAGAATTATTCCTAAATCAGTTCTTTCAGTACCGCCGACGTCCTCAGTCAATATGGAGAATATTGATTCTACAACATCCCGTACATCTTGTTCATTTGCAGGAACCCATGATGAACCGGGGACGGACCGGGGTCCTGCATTCTCTATTCTGTACAACATTCTTGGAGCGTCTTCTGTAACTTCTTCCAATGCTAAATCAAGCCATTCTAATGATACTACGACCGCCTCTGCTTCCATTTCTGCCTGTATGAAAATTGCTCTAGCAGTCCAAAGATGCCTCATAGCAGGATCTAAATCATCCATAGCAGTCAATATTCTGCCTACTTCTAAACGGGATAAGCCTCTGATTTCATCAGGGAATCCACTATCCTTAGTAATTTCAGCATGTATGGCCATAGCCATCATGATTTCTCCGTTATTACTATGCCAATTCGCCTGATTTAACATAGATATTCCATGCAAAGCTGTATTTGGTGCAATCGCCTTCAAACGTTCAGAACACCAACGTAATTCTTGTCCTGAAGCATCGATGCCATCAACAGCTAATAGTGCTCTTTCCATTCTAATTCGGACCTCACATTCTAAGTCACGTTCTTCTTTTGAACGTGAACGGAAAAGTAAATCTTCACTGATTATTACTGCTTTTGCTATATCTCCTTCGACTAACAAACGTTGCAGCCCCAATACATCTCTTTGTAATCGACTTAATCTCGAAAGTAGTTCGTCTGGGCCTTCTAATTGCTCGATTAACATGGATGATGATAATTGCAAAATTAGTTCGTCTGGGATTTCGGAAACCTTAACTGAACCCGAATTCAAATCTGAGAGAATTTTTCTGATGTCCTTCATTGTATCAACTCCGATGATAGTGTGGCCAGTAAAACGGACTTCAATTCTACTTCATCGGAATTTCCGGACCAGCCAGCAGCACCAGCGTGGCCACCCCCATCTCCTCCCAATCGGTCGGCGATTTTTTCCATCAACTCACCGAGATGGATGCCCTGATTAGTTGCAGTTCTACTCGCCCTAGAGCTTAACCTGAGGTCTGAAGAATTCTTTTTGTAAACAAAAGAGGCATGTGCTCCAGATGCCAATAATGCATGTGCAACTAAACCCTCGTTAGTACCAGCTCGGGTAATCGAGACAATAAATTCTCCAACTTCGTGTACGTTAGAACGAGTGACGGCTTTATGAATAGAAATGCGTTGTGAATGATTTAAATCTTCAGATTCTACTTTTTCTATCACATCTACAATATCTATTCCAGCTGCTTTACAAATCTCGTCGACTCTTCTATGACAGCCCGGTCTGCTATGTTTGAATCGACCCGTGTCAGAAATAATTGCGCTGAGGAGAAGAGTTCCTTGGTCGGGATTTATTTCAATATCTTTACTTTGGAACCAGTCCCAAACCATTTCTGCTGTAGAGGAATAATTTCCCTTCAATTCCAAGGTGCCCTCAGGCCAATTATCAGATGCCGCCGAGTGATGATCAACGATACATAGTGGGACATCTGGAAGTTTGAAGCCTATTTGGCTAGGAGAGGCGCAATCAACTACGATTATCCCAGCCAACTTTCGTGGCAAAGCAGGCCTATTTTGATCTATTTGTTGGTATTCAACCACCATGCCATCAAGTATTTTCTGGGCTAAACTTCCAACATAAATACCACAGGCCTTAGCGTTCTTACCTATTGCAGATGCTAGGACAATTCCTGATGCAATTGTATCCATATCCCCATTTCTATGAGTTATAACCGCAATTGGCCCAGTACGAGTATGGGATGATATCCAATCGCTCATTGCAGCGAAATTAATTGACATCAAATTTCACCACTCATTCGGGCGACTCAGATGCTTCATTATACTGTGCGATAATTTCCGATTCCCTAGCACTGAGTGATTGTAAGTGAGACTCAATAGTTTCCTTGGAAGATTCTAGATCTTTGGACAACGAATCTCTATCATCTACCTCCAACAATACACCTCCAAGAGCTCGATAAACGGCTCTTTCGGGTAATTGATCTTTCAGTGCCTCTATAGTAAGTGAAATTTCATTGAATTGGCTAGTCAAGGATTGAATCTGTCCCCGCAAAAGTTGTAATTCCTGAACTAGGCTCTGAAGTTGCTGTTGATCCATGTTTTCTCAACCCTCTGATTTAGTCAACTGCTTTCAAGGCGTCGTAGGCAGCAGAAAGCCCTCTCATTACTGTATTCCATCGGGCTCGCATATCAACAAATACTGGCTCACTTTCCTCTACTGTAATACAATCTTCAGATCGGTATACGTCCGCTTCGGTAGATAATGCCGCCTCTAGCGAACTAGCGTAGGAGCTATTGATTCGCAAAGTGAGTTTGAGTGAATCACTCTTCTTCATCGCTGACACTTTCTTCACCAGCTAATCTTCGCTCGTAATCCAAAGCCGCCTGCTGGGCTATTACGGTCATATCGGTAGCAGTGGCACCTTCCATACCACGTCGGATTACTCTTGTGTTAGCATCTGTTGCTCGAGTGAATGGTTCCCAAGTCCCACCAGAGAATTTGTGTCCACACTTTTTGCATTCCCAAATTCCAGCTACTTGTCGAGTAACCTTTTGATAATGGCAGACAGGGCAGGTATACTTTCTCGACTTCTTCTTAATCGCAGCTCCTGCTCTTCGACGTACACTTACACCGTACCGAGAGCCGTACTTTGCGGTTGCACCGAGTTTCTGTGTTCTCTTTGCCATTTTACTCACCTTCCAAAGCGTTGTTGACCATATCTCTTAGTTCGGCACATCTTGACCGAGCCTCATTGTTGATCTCGACGAATTCGGCGGCCGTGAATATTCCCTTTAGACCCTTCTGCAATGAATGAACATGATCATCATCACCAAGAGTGATGTGTATTCTTTCATCACCGCCTAATTCCTCCCTCTTGTCTGCGTCGTATACAAAACGACCGCCTACCTTGTGGTAAGAACACATTATCGGAGTCTTTGAGACATCGAGAGGCATATCTTCTCCAACCTCAAATCTCTCTGCCGGAACCGTAGCACTTCGTAGTGCTGCAATCGCAGCCAGCCCAAAAGCATCGAATAGATTACCATCGTCTGATATAGCAAATACATCGAGGATGACTTGCCACGCTTTTTCTCCAGGGATAATACACAAATCTTCTGTGTTGATACATCCTGATTCGCGGATTCCACGATCTACAACTCTACCTAATTCGATAGATTCAGCACTAGGAGGCCCGGCTTCCCAATTGCGACCTGCAACTGGCCTTACTTCTGCACTGCACATCAAACCACCTTCGTTTGGGCGATCTGGATAAGGAGTCATAATTTGGAACTTAACACCTGCTAAAACGATAGTGTCTCCCATCCTAACTCTAGCGGACCCTTCTGCTCGGGGTAAGCAATTGATTTCAAGCTCCACATCGCGACCTTCGAATCGATCTCGGCCGTCATGCCTCTTATCTTCGGCAGCTAATTCTGCTAGGTGAGCACGTAACAAACTAGGGACTAATGGTATACTCATCACTCACCACCCCCTTTTAGGGCACGAACCATCTCTTCGTGAATCACTTTAGCGGCTTCCATATTGTAATCCCAAGCCTCTTGGAATTGATCAGGAGATAGGTCTCCATCCATCTGAAGAAATACTAACTCACCTGTATTGGGTAGAATTCCCATGGGAAGATCTGCTTCCCCGTAGTTGTCTTCTTCCTTATTCAAGTCACAGACTACGATGTCGTGAACCTTACCACTCGCAACCGAGACTACCATGTCTGTCATAGGAATACCAGCATGAGCCAATGCGACGGAGGCTGCTGTAATTCCAGCACACCTTGTACCTGCTTCAGCGCAAATAATTTCGATTTCAACACGTATCTTACTTCTAGGATATAACTCAGTCAAAACTACACTTTCAAGTGCCTCAGCGGTAACTTTGGAAATTTCTCTACTACGGCGGTTGAACCCTGGCCGAATCCTATCGGTTGTTGAGAAGGGTGCCATATTGTATCTAACGTCCAATACAGCCCTATCTTGCCTCTGAATCTTCCTTGGATGTGCTTCCATAGGGCCATAAACCGCTGCGATGCAGTCATTTAGACCCCAGCGAATTCTAGCAGAGCCGTCAGCAACCGGGACTACCCCTGTTTCTATAGAAACTGGCCTTACCTCATCCTTTGTTCTGCCATCAAGACGAATCCCGTTTTCATCGATACATTGTACATCTCCATAGCCTCCCATCAGACTTCACCTCCAAATTCTTCTATCTTTGCTTCGGTTAACAAAGCATTGAGTCTATCTCTTGCATTGATGATACCATCTAAATCACCATCCAACCAAACACGACCATTATCTCCGGCTACGACTCTACATTCTGTCTCCTCCTTGAGTTGGCGGAGGTTATTGCCACCTCTACCAATCAGTCGTCCAAGTAAGTGTGGGTCGATTTCCTCGACCGTACCTGCACGGATTGCCCGCAGACCCATTCCTTTCATCGTAACTACACTCGAATGATTTTCTTCTACCTCTTGTACTCGACACAGAATTGCATCACCTATATCGAGAACCTTTCTGATTCCACCAAATTCGGCCTTAGATGGACCAAGGCTCATTGGTAAAATGGCATTGAATGGCGCACCGATGTCGACGAACCAGATATTGCTGGTACATCCCTCAATATAGCCAATCACTAGATCGCTAGGCCGCGGCACATACGAAGTACGGCGCGGCTCTATCGAGACTGTTCCGCCTCGATTGTTCATTCTTCCTTGCTTCAATGCACGTAGCCGTCCGTTAATGGCAAGAACACCATGTCCGGCTTCGTACTCCCCAGAATCGCCTAGGTCGTCCCCAGGAGCGACAAGCAGGGGTGCTTGTCGGGATCTGCGCGGTCCGTCCGCGCCGTTGTCTCCACTCATGTTATCGAGCCGCGCGACCGACCCACCCTTCATAACCGTATATGCTCACACCTACGGTGTGTAGATTGATGTTCTCAATCTAATTCTTTTACATCTAAACCAGAACTGCGTTTTGAGACACGACTAATTAGGTCAGATTTCATACCACCGGGACATTCCACTACACACGCCCATGAACCGTCAGAGAGCCATTCTTCTCGCTGAACCGAATCTCTCAGCAGCTGATGGACTCCTCCGTAGTCTTTTCCTTGAATTCTAAACGCTAGTCTGACGGTGATGAATTGTAGTGGGATTAGAGCACGTATTGCTTCTACTGCATCCTGTACTTGACGCTCAACTGAAAGGAAAGGATCTACACTAAATCTAGCCTCTGCTAATGCATTCTCAATTCTAGTGGGAGGATGCGGCCCACGTGTTTTGGGGTCCGTCGCGGTAGTAGCAATAGCATTGATTATCTGTTTGCGTTTCTCCTCTACAATTTGCTTTCTTTGAGCAGTAGTAAGTTGTATGCTTCCTTCCTTGAGTATTTTTTCTACACAAATGTGCAAGTCTGTGCTACCAAAGATGTTCTCCAAAGCATCAGATGTTGGTCTATCTCCAGCCTTCACATCCGACCAGATTGAATCAGTAGCCAACATATCCCCCATTTCGACAGAATTCTGGTCTTCCTTCCACTGAGAGACAAGTTCGGGGTCGACCAAAATTTCGTACCTACTTCCACCTTTTTCGAGACGCGCGATGACTGCGTCATCTAGACTTACCATGATTAGCGAGCCTCGCCTAGGCCCTTAGAGCAATCGGGTTGTATTTCCAATCAACTTAATTTGCCAAGATGTGTTAATGTGTCCTCTTTACTCATCTTTGTGTAACCATTTCCATCTACTACGGCAATCTCAACTGCGTCGTGATTCAAATCTTCATCAATCGACTCCCGAAGTGCCTCTAGCCCCATCTTAATAGCGGCATTTTGAGTCATATTTTCCTTCCAATTTGATTCGAAATGGTCGATTACCGTGGATCTTCCACGGCCGATTGCACCAGCATGATAAGATTGGTAAGCACCTGAAGGGTCTGTCTCAAACAGGTGCACACCATCGGCATCTACTCCTGCGATTAGTAGGGCAGTTCCAAAAGGCCTTGCTCCACCGTATTGTGTGAAAGATTGCATATAATCACACATTTTCTTGACCAATGTTGTAACCGGAATTGCATCTCCATAAGTCATCCTATTGACTTGACATTGCACACGAGCCCTATCGACTAATTGTCGGGCATCTGCGACTAGCCCTGACGTGGTGAATCCAACGTGGTCGTCGATTTGATACATCTTTTCAATAGAATCAATGATTACAAGTTTACTAGATATTCGCTTGTCTACAATTAATACTACTCCATCTCGGAACTTTAGACCTACAGTTGTTGTCCCTCTTTTTACTGATTCACGAGCGTACTCCACTTGATACAATCGTCCATCTGGTGAGAAGGTAGATACTCCGTGGTCATATCCTCGTCCGCTCGGCTGCATAACTATCGTGTTCATTCCCAAGCCGGCCTCTTATCAACCTTGACCGGAACGTTGTCTCATGATTGCTGAAAATCGTATAGCTAAGAAATGCCATTTCTGTGATGAATGAATCGTGTAATTGATGGATGAAAGCGTTATCGGCAGAACATGCGAGTAGCGGTTCTGTCATCTGGGGGAAAAGATTCGACCTATGCTTGCTGGTGGGCAATTATGCAGGGATGGAAGGTTGAAGCGATGATTACAGTCCATGTAACGAGTGATGACTCCATGATGTTCCAATTACCAAATACACCCCTTGCCGGCCTCCAAGCCCATTCTATCGGAGTGCCTTGGTTACCAATATTGTCTAAGGGGAATGAAGAGGAAGAAATCGACGATCTTGAAAATGGTATCCGTGGAGCAAGTGATGTTAGATTAGCATTTGAAAGAGTGAAAAATGATACAGAAGCTATCGATTTCCCTGATGATTTAATCCTCAAGACCGATGGTCTAGAAATTGATGCATTAGTGGTTGGTGCACTACGTTCAGACTATCAAAAAACGCGCATAGAACGTATGTGTGAACGATTGAATCTAATTTCATACTGCCCTCTTTGGCACCATATACCCGAGAGCCATATGGAATCACTTGTCGAACATGGCTTCGATGTTCGTATTGTTTCAGTATCTACAGATGGCCTAGGAGAACAATGGCTAGGCGTCAAAATAGACAAGAAAACACTAGATTCACTTTCTATGATTTCATCCCAATTTCGATTCAATTTGGATGGTGAGGGTGGTGAGTTTGAGACAATAGTTGTTGACGCACCACATATGAAGCAACGAATCGAGGTCTTGGGTCGCCCTGAGTGGAAAGGGAATCGAGGAATTTGGGTTATAGATTCAGCAAAATTATCTTGAATGATGGATTAAATGATGAATTACTACATCCGCTAGCCTCAAGGGGGGTAGTCAAGTCGCCGCTATACGGGGAATACCTTGTCAGTCTCACCACTGGATTATCGATATGGGCGACCCGAGGCCAAGGAAATCTGGTCTAGAGAAGGCCGACACAGTAGACAATTAGATGTTGAAAGAGCCCTTGTGTGGGCACACTGCCAACTCGGCCGAGTATCTGCTGAGCATTACGACATGATTGCAGATATTTCCGACCCTGGTATAGTCACTGCCGATAGAGTGGATGAAATTGAAGCAGAAACTAGGCACGATATCATGGCCCTAACAAAGGCTATGGCAGAAAAGGCAGGAGAAGCGGCTTGGTGCATTCATTTGGGAGCTACTAGTAACGATATTGTTGATTCCGCGGTCGCTCTACAAATTCGTGATTCAATCAGATTACAGCGACAGAGTTTGATGACACTGTTAACCACCCTGTGCGATCTAGCAGAAAGAGAAAGAGACACTGTAATGCTTGGTAGAACTCATGGGCAAGCAGCTGTGCCAATTACATTCGGGCTTAAAATAGCAGTTTTTGTCGATGAATTTCGAAGGCATCTGATAAGATTAGATGAATTGCAATCCCGGGCTATTACAGGAAAATTCCTTGGAGCAGTTGGAACAGGAGCAGCACAAGGTAAGAATGCAAAGGAATTACAGCAACTAATTCTTGAACATCTTGGATTAACAGTCCCTGTAGCAACAACCCAAGTTGTTGGAAGAGATCGCTACATTGAGTGGGTTGGTTGGATGGCGAATGTCGCAGCATCGGTAGAAAAGCTACTCCAGGAAGTAAGGAATCTACAACGATCTGAAATAGCCGAAGTAGGTGAATGGTTCGACGTGGAAAAGCAGGTAGGTTCTTCCACAATGGCACACAAAAGGAACCCCATTACAGCCGAGAATGCCTCAGGATTAGCTCGTATCGTTCGTTCTATGATTATCCCGTCGTATGAGAATGCTTTATTGTGGCACGAGAGAGATTTAGCTAATTCTTCAAGTGAGCGTTTTACTCTGTCGCACGCAATGATACTGTTAGACGATATTTTAGCCAAATCAGACAAAGTGATGAGTAAATGTGTAGTTGACGTAGAAAGAATGTTGGCAAATATAGAATCTCAGAATGGATTAGTTATGGCTGAGAAAATTATGCTAGCATTAGTAGACGAAGGAATCCATAGAGATCAAGCACATGAAATTCTACGAGCCGCCTCAATGGTAGCTGTCGCAGAAAATCGTCACCTTAGGGAGATTTGCGGAGAAGACGATGCCGTGACTAACGCATTTTCCCCTGAAGAATTAGACGAACTATTCGACCCCTCGAGTCACCTTGGAGTAAGTGGCGAGATTGTAGATGAGGCAATCGAGCTAGCAAGGGCCATGGTTAACCAATAGTAATGCTCATCCACCCTGAGTTTTGCAATTACCAATAATGCTCGACCTCGAATCAGGGCCAGTTCATCTTTCTGTTGAAGAGGGAATTGGTGGAACTAGCCTATGCCTAAGTCTCGCCGCCACGGTTTTACAATCCAATTCTAGAGTGGTCTGGTTAGGGCGCACCTCTCTCAACCCTGAAAGAACTAAAGCTATATTGGCAGAACTGAATGAAAATCAATTAGAGAGATTATTTATTGTAGAATTTGGAGAAAATTTGCTTACTCGGACCGCTGCTTTGAAACCCCTAATTAATAGATTAACTGATGCGGACTTGATAGTAATAGATGATTGGTGCCCCTCTTCTGGCCGGGCGCCAACAAACGATTTACAAGCAGTTCGAAGTATAATTTCTTCAGCCAGAAATACGAGACTGATCCTTACATCTAAGGCATATGAATCACCATCAGGAGACGGTGAAAAATGGAAGAGTAGGGGATCTCAGTTATCTGGTGTTAGACAAGTCTGGTTATTGAGACAAGAAGGATTTAGGAATCATCGCAGAATAATTGATGGCGAGATTCAAACCAGATTATTGTTGGAAGAATCTGGTTTCATTCCTGATTAAATCATTCATCGGAATCAAACTCTTTTGAAAGTAAACGGTCTAATTCATCAAGTGCTTCGCCGTCGGGATCCATTAGTTTCTCAGGATGTTTAGCCATACCAGAATATTCTTCTAAATCTTCTAAATTATCCATTCTACGATTTTGACGTAAACGCAAGATGTACCAAATCATCAATCCCGCAGTGATGGATAATATCATTGCTAGGATAGTTTGGGTATCGGCCACATGTTTCGGAAGTAACCCTCAGGTTTGATTGTTCTCTGTTGGTAAACCTCTTTGCAAGGGTTTAGCCAAATGTCTTCTATTAGCGGGATTAGGTTCCACCCAACCCTTGTGCTGTGAATTAAACGACTCTAATTTTGTTTGCCACGCCTTTTCAATAGAATGGCCACACGTTTTACACCGTAGACCTTGCCCTACACCAGCGCTTCTCATTGTCTTGTTACAACACACTGGTCTCTTACCTAATCTAGGCGAGGAAGTCTTTACTCTGAGCCTCTCTAAATGCACTTCAGAAGAGGGGGAGGACAAACCCATCCATTCAACCTCATCTCCTGGTTTTAATCGACGTAATAACGCATTAACCTCTCCACTTTCGGCAAAAGCAACAAGTGTCATTGACGAATAACCTGTCCAGATACTAACAGAAGAATGACCTCCTTGAACTTCCAGCGGGAAAGAAGATACAATTCCTATTTCACTACCTAGCAAATGGTCATCTGAAATCTGATTTGTTCTATGAATAGCCCAGGAATAACATTTCTCTACATCTTCTCGGATCTGCAAAAACTCGTGTGCTGATTGTAATTCTTCAAATGACTCCGCTCTAATGCCATATAGCACCGGACAATTAGTTCGAGGCATAATCATCCCCCTTCCTGTAGTCGGATCTCTATTAGCGAAAGTAGTGGGGAAATTCTCCGACATAGACTCAATGGCTTGAGAAGATACTTCTCTTGGCGAGTTGATCTTGTCATCACTTCTCCAGGCGATTAATTCCCAAGTGTTGTGTTCATTTGGATTCCAAGCAATGGCGGAAGAAGCCCCCACTACGCCGTTGGGATTATGTTCAATTGAGTAGATTTTTGTTGAATCTGGGATTTGCTTTTTGCGAACTTTAAGCGACACCTCACCCCTTACTGCTTCCCAATACCACGATTCTGGATAATCATCTAGAGCAAGTAACAAGCATGGAGATGGTTTTTGACCCGTATCAGGATAAGTCCCTTGTATTTCTTTATTCAAATCATCCATGAACTCTCTACAGATTGAGTCTACATTATTGAGGTCGACAATATTGACCGAACAAATTGCTGCCAGAGCAGCATTACCTCTAGTTCTGTTTGGGGCGAATGGCCAAAGTCTCACAAGCCTTCTTTCTTTAGTCTCGAAACTAACAATCGAATCATTCAATCTTGTAAGCAAACGCTGGAAATGTTCGGTAGTGCAAGCACAATCGATATGGTCTGTGTCATCCAATCCAATCCGGATGACCCCTTTCACGCCGGTACCGCTCACGCGGTACCCCCCAGTATCGAATCGACAACCCCTGAGATACCGATGTTTGGATCACAACGAATCCCTCTGACACCGAAGTTCTCCGCGGCGGCCATATCGACTCCTCTATCACCCACCATGAATGAGGTTGACTCATCCGGTCTTTCCATCCATTCGGTATCAAATAGAAGTTGGAAAGAGGTGAAATCAACATTATTTGATGCTGCTTCGACAAGCTGCCTACCCGCCTCAAGCATCCCTGAATTTGGCTTTCTAGCCCATGCACCTTCCCAAGGAGCATATGGTGAAAATAATATCAAATCCAGATGGGCATCAGAGTCTTCAATCAGTAATCTATTCCTTAATTCAGAATGAATATCATCTAGATTATCCGAATCCCAGTGACCTCTGCCAATTGGAGATTGATTGGTCACTACTACTATTCTATATCCTGCTCTTCGTAAATTCCCGATTGCTAATCCCGCATTAGGTAACAATTCTACTTCTGCTGGAGAGTTAACGTAGTTTTCACTGCCGACATTAATTACTCCATCGCGATCGAGATAAGCAATCTTACCATCCCAGTTTTGACCGCCTGGTAATTCAACTAATTCTAGAGGGTCGGTTAATTCCGCAGACTCGCGGTGTGGGGCTAGCATTGTATCACTGCCTACGATTTGCTTTGGTCGCTTCTTTGACTATGTGATTGATGATTAATTGCATATCCTCAATGCGTTCCATAGAAGTCGTCGGCACTACGATTGCTACATCAACCATACCAGCTAATTCACCACCCGCTCCACTATTGTAATTACCAGTAACTGCAGCCGTTCTACAACCAGCCTTCTTTGCGGCTGTAATTCCATTTAGCACATTGGTGGAATTACCTGAGCCGGAATATGCGATAACTAGATCTCCAGATTTAGCAAAAGTGGATAATTGTCCAGCGAATACATTAGCGTAATCTGTATCATTCGCCCAAGCTGTGAGTGAGGAAATATTGTCTGTGTGTGAGATTGTAGGGATACCTAGTTCCTTAGACCAATCTCCGGCACTGTGCGAAGGAGTTGCGGCACTTCCACCATTACCAATCATGTGGATACTACCCCCTCTTTCAGCAACTGCAGTCAATTCATCCCATAATGCTTCGATTTGAGATTTAGAGACCTCAGAGAGTGTTCTTCGCAAATCGCTGAGATAGCCCTCAGCGAATGATTCGAAATCGAAGCCCATGTATCTCCCTAAGCAAACCGGCGAGGGCATCATATTTACGAGTTAATGGCTGGAGTCGATTCTATGGAGGAGCCCATAGGGGCCGCTTTAGCGGCAATTGCGGAGGCAATAGGGACCTCTGATGAATCACTCAGATTACTCATAGGTATAGTCGGAATGGGGCTTCTGGCTACCTCTTTTACGAAATCTAACGAGGATTGGGTAGGACCAATAGCAGGTTCAGGTTGGGTCTTTCTCGGACTATTCATTTACCTACTATCAGAATATTACGTGAAAATTGGTGACCCTCTGCTTGTCATAATGACCGCAGGCGCTCTTCCAGGGGGTATTTTCCTAGCCTGGCTAGAAATTAGCAGAATTAACCTCCTAAAAGAAGATACTAGACAATCCCTAATTTGGTTACGTGGTATGGTGGCTTGGTCAATGATTCCCTATCACGTAGTTTACTGTATCCCATACCTCAACATTGCTTTCGTCATGTTAACCGCACACAGTGCTGAATGGATGTTAGAATTCGTGGGTTTAGGATCCTATACGATGGGTGAAGTAATGGTAGATTTACACGATGGGGGCGAAATCCCGCTGAGTGATTGGGAAGGAAGTATGTTACTCCTCACTCAGCCTTTGGGTGACGGTGGATTCTTTATACCAATGTACCATTCAACCGGTGAAGAAGTCAATATTGGATTCATCCTAAGTTGCTCAGGTCTGCAATCAATGATTATTTTTGTAGGGGCAATTGTAGCGCTACAAAACGTATCTTGGAATCGAAGAATGAGGGGGTTATTGATTTCGATACCAACAATACACATCCTAAACACTTTCAGAAATGCCGGTATTGTTTGGTTAACCGATAGTTATCGGAATTGGCAGTTCTTAGGCTTAGATATGTTTGATTTCTCTCACAGTTATGCAGCAAAGGCGGCTAGTCTCTTCGCTATGTTCTTACTGGCAATAGCCCTATTCGATTTACTTCCAGAACTTCACCGTAACATAATGCAATTGTTACCTAAAAAATTGAGAGGAGATTCGAATTCTTCAACGACTCCTGAGTCGTTCGTATAACTTTCCTTTCAACGGCATATCGTGTTCCCAAGCAAACTCTTTCATTACTCTCAATGCTTCCTTTTCTAAGTCGGAATCACCCACGAAATCAGTAATCTGAATTACACCAGCTCTCGTATTTGCCTTGAATGCCGCTACAGGTTCTTCTCTGTGGAATACAAGATATGCGGAACCATAGCCAAACTTCTCTCTCAATAGGCTACCATAGTAGTGAATTAATGGGTCCGAAGGAGGTATCACAAGGTCTCTAGTTTTGGTTAATACATCCGAGTTTTCTAACATATCGTGGCGCCCCCAACAAACATCGTGCATATCATCAACAAGGAAACCTTTGATGAGGGTATCATCTTCTTCAAATTCACGCATAACATCTGAAATTTCTTCAGCAGAGAAAGGAGAGCCCGCTAACCTCTCCACCTGTTTTAGAGTGATGACTGGGTAATCTTTCACTAAGTCTCGCAAGAAATCTCGTTTAACTTCCCATAAATCAAAAGAAGTAATTGGCTCAACAGTCTTGAAACCTCCTCGATAATCTTGCACAAGATGTCCACTTCTAACCAAAGGAGAGATTAGTTTGCGGAATTCTCCACGACGCATAGCGTGACGCTCCATGTAAATCGTAGGATCGTGATGTTCTCGGAAGAATTGTAGGATGTCCTCGTCTTCTTCTGGAGCCTGAACATTTCTGATAGTCAACAATCTTTGGAAGTGCCGCATTTTTGCCCAGACCAAGTGACCTCTTAGATTGGTACCCTGATGTAATTGGTGAGCTGCTGCCATCGATTTAAGGTCGACACGGAACATCTCACAACGACCTCGGAGTGCGAAATCATCTCGCAATTCATCTAAGTGGTCGAGTGCAATTGTTTCATTTTCATGCCGTGTCTTTTGATGTAAAGAATGATGATGGAAGAGAATTCTATTAATCTTTTTTCGAGGCATTGGATCAACTACACCACCTCTGATGTACCTCTCTCCATCTCCCATCGACTCAAATCCAAGGTCGGAAAGGATTTGTTGTACATTTTCATCACAATCATGCACTGGGACTCCGTTGAAAGCATGAATGACCGAGACATCGATTAACCTGTCACGATAATTTTCTAGTAATTCATCGAAGGTGCCTTTGAACTCATCGAGATATGAATGTGGGATGTTGATATCTTTGATTTCTAGATAATCATTTACCACGAACATTAGAATTCGACCAACCGGATCAACTCCTTTGAATACTGGATGATACCATCCTTGCTTCAGCATCAACCGAACTTCTTGGATAAACCTAGAACAGAATGGATCCGATTGCGATAGGATTCTCATTTTTCGGTCTTCAGCCATTGGGGAGATTAGCGTCTCTGCGTCTTCATGACTGGAATAATAGTCGGTTGGATCTGGCTGCAGGGCCACTACTCTTGCAATTTTACCTGCATTTTCCAAATCTCTGAGAGTTTCGGCCAGTTCTTCTACCGGGCGGGAAACAAAGAATCTGAGGGTATGCAATCTGACTGGCCCAATTCTCTCGATTAGTGTTTTCACCGCCTCATCGAATTTCATCGGTTTTACTCTATCTTGAATTCGATGGAATACAGCGAGGGAACGTTTACGATTTGCTAATTCGATGTATTTCTTTCCGATGACGAGTTGTCTTTCCAGATTAGAAAGAGCACTCTTCAATGATCTTTGAACATGAGCATTTTCCTTGCCTTTAGGGTAGCCATCGAATAATTCCATTCGACTCATACCTTCCTTCGGAATTTTTTCCAGTAGTTCTTCTTCTAGTGGGCCAAGCCAAGGATCTCCCCTCAGGCCCAATACTAACGGCAGTTGATCTTCCATTGTATACCCTACACGATTATGTAGCAATCGACCGTTGATTACTTCAGGATCGTGTTTGATATCTTTCCAATCACGGAATCTGTAATCTTTTACACGATGTAGCATTTCGTCCCTTCGTTGGACCAAAATAAGATTTCTAATCGCGTCAGCAGGCTCTTCATATTGGGTAAATGATTTCTGAAGAATCAAAGTCTGAAGTGTTCGGTAATCAACTACGTCGACTTGACCTCCTGTTATCCTATATTCGTCGACGCGTAAAATATACTCACCATCATCAGTCTGTGTGAAGAACCCAATAGATACGAGATTCCTCATCTCTAGCTCTTGTAAAACCGATTCAACCTGACCTCGTGGGAAAGGTAATCTGTCTGCTAACTTGTCCAGTGTACGAGGACCTTCTGAACCTAGCATATCAAGCAATTTTAACCTTAGACAATCCATTGGATCGGAAAGATAATTTTCTTTCCATTTAGCCGGTTGACCTTCTTTGAAATCAATACCCATTTCAAAGGTTAGACCTCCAGTATATAGCGAACGAAGATCATCCATTTCATCCGCACCTGATACGGCAAGGCAACCCAGTGTTCCGTGTACACCCGCCATTCTTTCCGAGAACCATTTGTCGTCGATTTGTTCGTGACCTGTATTACGCACCTTAGTAATTAGACCACGCTCAGCCAACTCGTAAACCCAATCTCGTAATTGATTGAATTCTACATTTTTTAATTTCTCAGAATACAACGGGTGAGTCAGTGATTTCTCTAATCCCCCCCCCATGTCCATTAACCTCAGTAAGCCTGCTGCGGAATCCGGTGTTGCGACCTTGTCTTGATAGTATTGAGCAAGGCGCTGTCGATCTAAATCAGTAGCAAGAGAACGAGCGCCTAATAGTCGACGGAGAATTTCTGGATCTATATCTTTGATTAGGTATGCGCGTGTTCGAAGACTCAACAGATCTTCGAACGAGGACATGAATAGAGTCATACCAAGAGGAGAAGGCATCTTCACCTTTCGATGAACAATGCGCACATTTTCACTATCCATCCTTGAAATGAATTCTGCTAATTCTTTCATCTCCAAATCTGTGTTCATAATCTCATTCATCGCTTCTCTGATGACTACGGAATCTTCCATTTGCCGGTGTGCACGTAAGATTTGTTCGGCTTTATTTTGGAATTGTTTAGGACTTACTTCATCAGCACCAATTCTACGTGGATTCAACATACTTCGGCTACATACCTCTCGGAACCTCTTAGCAAATAATTGCGAATCGAGCATGTATCTTTGTAGAACATCTCTACTTGAGTCATTCCTGAATAACTCAGGAATCTTAGATATCTCAACTTCATGGCTTAATTTAATCATGAAGCCATTTTCGTCGAAGGAAATCTCGTTCACTAAGACGTTGTCTTGCACTGCAATCCCAGCGAAAAGATAGCCCAAAGCGAGATTGAAGGCGCGGCCTCTACAAGTAGTTACGATATAGGTCGGTAGAGGTGCAGCGACCTGTTCAACAATGATTCGATCCCTACTAGGGACTTGGAAGGTTGTTGCACAGTGTTCATCAAGGTAATTTGCTAGAGCATTGGCAATTGGTTTGTTTAGCCCGTATACATCCATCAATAGAGGTCGGACGTCTCGTCCCATGCGAACCATGTGCGAGGCTCGGTCTAGCACATCCAACACTTCGTAACTCAGTTCGTTGGTACGAGAGTTAGCCTCACCAGCCCAAGAAGGTATTGTGGGTCTGTAACCTGTTGCTGATGTGACATTGACACGAGTTCCTTGGACACTAGACACTCTATACGTCGAACCACCCAGAAGAAATACATCGCCATTCCTTAGACTAGCAACGAAACCGCTAGAAAGTTGCCCGACTAGAGTTCCGTCTGAAGTGAAAACAAGGTAATTATTGTCTGGAGCAATAGTACCAATGTTGGTGTAGTAAATCATCTGAGCATAACCGCGCTTTCCGAAACGGTTGTCTTCCCAATCGACCCATACTCGCCTTTCTTCCTCCAACAAATCTAGAACCTCGATATAGTCGTCATAGGGCAGTTCTCGATAAGGCCAAGCAGCAGTTACTAACTCGTAGCCATCGTCTATATCCCATTCCTGAATAATAGTTAGACCAATCATAAATTGGGCTAGAACATCTAGTGAATTTTCAGGGAACTTCAGAAGGTCCATCGAGCCACGGAGAATCCCGTTTTGTAGTGCCACCACTTCAAGTAAATCCTGCGGTGAAGTAGGTAGGAACCTGGCTCTCGGCAAACCACCTACTTGGTGTCCTGCACGACCAATTCTTTGCAGTGCTGTAGCAATTGAACCAGGACTACCGACTTGCACAACACAATCCACTGAACCTATGTCAATACCCATCTCGAGGGAGGAGGAGGAAACCACACATCTAAGATGCCCATTTTTCAAGCTCTGTTCGACATCCAGTCGAATCGCTTTGTCCATTGAACCATGGTGCCCTTCGACTCCAGCAGTTCCCAAGATTTTCAATTTCTGAACAACAGTCTCCGTCATTTGCCTAGTGTTCACGAATACTAATGTTGTTGTATGAGCCTCAACAATTTCCTTAATTCTCTCAACATTATGTTCGAGAACCTCCTTGATTGGTAGAGAGGAAAATCTTGGAGTTGGTAAAATAATATCCAGATCTAATTTCCGAGCACCAGACACCTTGGCAATTGCAACATGTTGAGGCTGGGTATCACTTTCTCTTGAGTCGGAAGCTACAAGAAATTCTGCAACTGCTTCCAATGGCTCCATAGTAGCCGATATACCGATTCTTTGAACATCCGATTCAATTACACTATCCATTAAAGCAAGGCTCAGGGCAAGATGGGTGCCCCTCTTGGTTGGAACCAATGAGTGCATCTCGTCTATTACCATCCACTTCATATCGTTTAACAACGGTCTGAATCTTTTAGATGCAAGAGCCAAACCAAGTGATTCAGGAGTTGTAATCAAAATATGGGGTGGTGCTCTTAGCATCCTTTCTCTTTCTTTCTGCGGTGTATCACCTGTTCGAAGACCTACTTTGATTTCCTTTGCCCTGCTAGGAAGATACTTTTCACGAATTTCGGTTAGAGGACCTATCAGGTTTTTCTGGATATCGTTTGCTAGCGCTTTAATTGGTGAGATGTAAATGCACTGTACTGAATTATCCAAACTACCGTCTAATGAACGACGAACTAAATCGTCGATAATAGAAAGGAATGCAGTCAGTGTTTTTCCCGAACCTGTGGGTGAACATAGTAGCAAATGTTCGCCATTAAGTATTCTAGGGATTGCAAGTTTTTGTGGGTCTGTGAAGTCAGGAAATTTATCCTTGAACCAATTACGTACGGGGGGAGATAAGCTATCGAGCAGCTGCTCGGTATCCCAAGAATCCTCTACATACTCTATTTTCGGCATTACTTCCCCCCACACTATGTCCGCACAGGGGAATAATTCCGTACATGAATACTTCGTTTAGATAAACATACATTACTCTTTACTGAATCAGCGTAAATACGGCCAAAAACCTTTATTTTCCTGATTTTGGATATATTTCCAGATGTGGTTAGTTTAGCCTTGTAAGTCAGTCACATGCAGATGGCTTGAAAGACATGTGAATGGTCACCTCACCGTTGGATATGGTTGACGAGGGGAGGCTAGAGAGGTTATCCGCGATGCTTAGGCGTCGTGGAGTTGTACTCCCAGCATTCGATATCTACGGTGGAGTCTCTGGTTTAATCGACTACGGACCAGTGGGCGCTGCGATTCGAAGGCGCTTAACAGAGAAATGGGTAAATCATTGGCTAAGTCATGGAGATATTGTGGAAATCGATTCACCAACAATTACTCCAGAATCTGTTCTCATAGCAAGTGGTCATGTTGGAGAGTTTAACGATTTAATGACCGAATGCAAAGCCTGTGGCTCAATTTTTCGCGCAGACCATCTAGTAGAGCACCTCCACCCCAATGCTGATTCCTTGAACTCAGAGGAAATCGATAAGTTTCTGGACACCGGAATCGAATGCCCATCTTGTTCCGAAAAAGTATGGACGCCTGCTCAACCAATGAATTTGATGTTCTCTACCACTATAGGGGCAATGAGTACGGGCAGAACCGCATATATGCGCCCTGAAACCGCTCAAGGTATGTTCATGTTATACCCAGCATTGTACCGTCATTTCCGCCAAAAATTACCCTTTGGTGCTATTCAAACAGGAAAGGGATACAGAAATGAGATTAGCCCGAGACAAGGGATGATTCGACTGCGTGAATTTAACATGGCGGAATTAGAGTATTTCATCGACCCAGAAAATCCTCCAGTTGCAGATCTGAATCGAAGAACAGAGATAGTTAGCCTAGTTCCTGACCCAGATGGGCCTCATGCAGGTGAAACTAGAATGAGTTTTGGGGCGGCTCTAACTGCTGGAATTGTACGTCACCCAACTGTTGCCTGGTTTTTGGCTAGAACTTGGGACTTCTTGGTCGAGGTTGGAATCAACCCTGAAAAGATTCGATTTCGCCAACACGCCAGCACAGAAATGGCACACTATGCAGAAGACTGTTGGGATTGTGAAATCCATGGAGAACACGGTTGGATTGAATGTGTTGGAATCGCTAACCGAACTTGTCACGACCTAGAGAGTCACGAATCTCACTCCAATGCTAAAGCACTTCGAGCATGGAGGCAATTTACTGAACCTCGTTCCCAGACTCTAGATAGATTAGCGCCAAATGGTGCTGTAATCGGCCCAACGTTCCGGGGAGATGCAGGTGCGGTGGTGGCTGCTCTAGAAACTTTGACAGATTTACCTGATTCACTACCTTTTGAATTGGAAATTGCAGACGGGAAATCCGTGACTATTGAAGAAGGCATGGTAGAAAGAAGAATTGAGACCGTTAACGTTAGCGGAGAATGGTATACACCTCATGTAATCGAACCTGCATTTGGTATAGATCGAATCATCTGGCACGTGCTTGATCATGCTTATGAGGAAGCCGAAAAAGAAGGTGAGGCTTACACATTCCTCCGATTATCAGAAGGGATTTCTAGTGTCGACTGTGTGGTACTACCATTATTCGACAAAGAAGGTATGCCTGAGTTAGCTAGAGAGATTACCGCCGCGATTAATTCACTACCGTATGCACGCGCTGAAATGGATTCTAGCAAATCAATTGGAAGGAGATATGCCCGCGCCGATGAAATTGGTATACCATGGGCATTAACTGTCGACCATACCTCTATAGAAGACGGGAGTGTAACAATCAGAAGGCGAGATGACCAATTACAAGTTCGAGTCTTTGCCGATGAAATTCTATTGCGATTGAGTAATGGAACCATTCAGGAATTGTTCTGAACCATTGGTAGTTCCACTAGAATCGAGCCACCAATCTTCAAGAGGCTCCAAGATAGGATAGGTGTGTGAGCGAAGCCGGGAGCATCGAGGACTGGACGGAAAAGTATCGTCCAACCAGTATGTCTCAGATGGAAGGAAATGATTCACAACTTCGAATGATTGCTCAATGGCTTGATAGATGGGCCTCAGGAAAAATCCCTGACAAGCGTGGATTACTATTGGTTGGCCCTCCCGGAGTGGGAAAGACAACCCTTGCAAAAGCAGTAGCCAAAGAACGTGGCTGGTCAATTATAGAATTGAATGCCTCCGAAGAAAGAAATGCCGCGGCCATTCGAAAGGCGGCAACTAGAGGTAGTCAGCACATCTCACTCTCTGCTTTTTCTGCAGGTGGAGAAACTGGTGAAAAAACTGTGATTTTACTCGATGAAGTAGATCACTTGTCCGGTGGATTCGCTCAAGTTTCGGAGGATAAGATAGACAAAATTCTCTCACCTGAAGAAGAAGAAAAATCGACGATCAAAGGAGACTCTGGTGGTAAAGCAGAACTGCTAAATTTGCTAAAAAAAACTGAACAACCAGTAATTTTGACTTGTAACGATGCTATGAGACTGTGGAGTTCTGGACGTCAATGGCGTAGGAATAGAGACCGAGTAATGCGCTTAGCAGAAAACATCCAATTCAAGAGAGTTGGAAAAGTTCACATGAGAAGGATTGCAAATAGAGTACTTGATGGTGAAGAACTATCGATGGACCCAGGAGCAGTTGAGGCTCTTATCGAAAACAACCCAGGAGATTTACGAGCTTTAGTCAGAGATTTACAAGCCGCAGCCGCAATCGGTGGAGAACACATAGCCCTAGAGGATGTGAAGGCGTTAGCCGAAGTCGCAGAGCGAGATTCCCAAATCGATGTTTTTCGAGCCCTTAGGGAAGTATATGCAGCTAATAGTGGTCTTAAAGCCAATCAATTGTTAATGAATTCTGATAAAGATCCAGATGAGATGTTAGCCTGGTTTGTCTGGAATAATCAATCGGTATTCAATACAAAAGAATTAGGTGAAATTTCTCAAGCAATGGTGTTAGCGGATCGCGCTTTGGCGACAAAATTCACAAACAGAGCCTATAGATCATGGTATTGGGGGTCGTCTCTTTCTTCCCAGGCTGCAGTATCGGGAAAGAGAGAAGACCCCTCTGCTGACCCTTTCCTAACCTATCCTAACTTTCTACGAAGAGGAGGCGAGGCTTGGAGAACCTCTGGAGTTGTTGCATCTCTAGCAGAACAGTCTGGAGCGAGCAAAGCTGCGGTTAGAGAAGACTTGTGGCCCAATCTATTGGCGGTTCACGATGAAAAACTAGGAGGTGATCCAGAGGACTTCTCATTGGCTATGCATTTGGGCTTGAGTGGAGAAGATCACCTTTCTTTGCATGGAATCCCCAAATCAAGAAGGGAGGCTAAGAAGATTCTAGCGGCATTCGACGAATCGTTACCAGACGACGAATGGGAAGAAATACCGCAACCAATCCAGCAAATCCAAGAGGCAAAGACTGAATCAACGAAAGAAGAAGAGGATGAATCCACTCAATTTTCTTTAGATTCTTTCTGAAAAAGTAATAGAAAATTTTGCTATTTTGTTATTGAACACAATCACCCTGATTTATTCAAATTCAGAGTATCTCCTTTTCCAAAGAAGATAAGATGCCGCCCCGAGAAGTAACATCAAAAAAATTGGAACCAATATTCCAAACGGTCCAGAAGCCCCTATACCCAGAATACTCTTCTCAACGTTAATCATATTTGACGAACAGAAATTTGGTAGTTCTTGACCATCTGATTGAATCCCCAAGCACACATCAATAGATGAAAGAGACAAAGAAGTGGATGTTGCTAAAAAGCTGCATTCGTGTAATGTATAACCAACCTTAGCCTCTAAAACACAGTCGGGACTTTTGTCTTCAAAGCCATCTGGCCAATGTACAGCCCCTGAATTATTGGAACTTACTTTTCCTACTTCTATCATAACGAAATTGATATCCATCGAGGCATCTACATTACTGCTGCAATCTAAAGTGAAATCAAAACCCATCGTTCTATCTGCTCCAATCTTAACCTCTTCAGGTGTATTGTAAATACTACAATCAGTGTAAGGATCTACTGTGATTGTGTGGGTGTCAGAGTCGGATTGCGCCAAAATGCCTGCTGAAACACCAGCGACCTTTCTCACTACTGCGTTGACTGATACCTGATAATCACCCGCTTCCATGTGGACCGGTGCTCTAACTTGAACTGTGATATTGTTTGTACCTCCAGCACCAATCAATATTGTCGTTGGTCCACTTACTGCCAATTCATCAAAACTATACTGAATTTCTATTTCTTCAGGAGCACTGGAAGTATTCTCTACTTCACATTCGAATGAAGTCGATCTCGTAGGGTGAGTTGGAGACGAATCTAAGTGTACTGGACTGTCTTGACAGTCTATTTCCACACCAGGTACTACTTGTGCCGTGTGAGCGGGAGCGCCAGCTAACAAGAGTAAGATTACTGCGATGAGTCGGACCCCAACAGCACCTAAGGTCACAAAATCACAACATGAGAATTATTGATAATCCTTGCGTTTTTGATATTCTAAAGTGAAAACTATTCGGATTTTTCTTCATCTTTTGAGGCATCTTCCAACAATAAATAAAGCCCATACAGGATACTTAGTGGCGAGCCTATAAGCAAAATAATTTCTAACGCATCCCACATATACAGTACTCCTTTTGTGATTTGAGTTAATTATTGACTAGCAATAAATGATTCCCCATCATCTATTCGGCACTAGGTATGGAGGAATGATGAAGGCAGATTCGTAAATTGCCTTCATTGTCTTTTGTATATCCGAATGAATACTCCACCTTCACTTCATTTCCCTCTAGATTTGTAAAGAAGTAATTGCCCATCGCAAATGCAGTTGAATCATGAATTATGATGTTATCATTCTGGAATCTTACATTAGTCCAGCCTTTGATTGCAAAACCTGAATCTTCGGGGCATACTCCATTTTCGCCAGTAAAGTAAGATAGTGCAGATTCAAATGTTGAACGAAATTGCACTTCGCTTGCAAATGTAGGCTTGAACAATACGCTACCATCTTTGTAATCATAAAGCGAATCAATGTGTAATTCGGCTCTTTTTACAAAGTCGCCGCCTTCATAATATACTGAAGATATTTCTACAATACCTTGGCCCCAATTTTCTTGAGCATTCTCAACATCCTGTATGGTAATCATTGCAAAGCACATCCAATCTCAGTTAGAACCAGCCCATGTACGTGGATGAAGGAGAACTAGGACGGTAAGAAGTTCAAGACGTCCGAGCCACATTAGAATTGTAGAAGCGAACATGGACAATGGACTAAGATCTGCCCAAGTGGAAGCGGCATCAGCTGGTCCGAAAGAACCCAAACCTGGGCCCGTATTGCCTAACAAGGAAATTGACACTGAGGAAACGTCAGTCAGAGATAAATTAGGTTCCAGGAAAGAAATTGTAAGCATAGATATAGTCACCAATACCATCCAGGAACTGACCATTCCGAGTATAATCCAAATTCGGCTTTCATCAACGACATTTTCATTGAAGCGGATTGCAATTACCTTCTTTGGCTGAATGATTCGGATAACCTCACGCTTAGCTAACTCGAATGCGATGCGTATTCGAAGAACCTTCAGACCGCCTCCTGTGGAACCAGCACTAGCACCAATTATCATCAATAACAGAAGGACGAATTGGCTGAAGACTGGCCACTCAGAGAAATTAGCACTTGAATATCCTGTACTAGAAATCGAGATTGCTTGGAACAGTGAATGGCGTATCGAGTCTGCTAGAGAATAGTCGGTAGCTCTGCTTAGGTTGAAAGCCATGGCAAGCCAAGCAACTACAAGAATTACCAGATAAGTACGAAGTTCCTCATCCTTCCAAACCTCTCCCCATCTTCCCGATATTGCGAAGAAAAGAAGACTGAAATTGATACAGGTCAATAGCATGAATACCATAATTATTGATTCAATTAATGTATCATCAAATGCCATAATCCCCATGTCGCTGGTAGCAAATCCACCAGATGGCATTGTGGTTAATGCATAATTCAGTGCATCGAATGAACCCATCTCAGTAAACTGGTAAAGAACAAGACCCTCGATAATTGTAAGACAGATGTAAATGGCCCACAATTTTCTAGCAGTGCCCTCTAAAGTGGTGCTAAGGTTTGATACTGTAGGGCCTGTTAATTCCGCCCTAGCCAGGGCCATGCCGCCTCCTAGAGCCTTAGAGAAAATGAGTAGGCCGAGCATAATTACACCCATGCCCCCTATCCATTGAGATAATGAACGCCAGAGTAGTAAACTGCGCTTTTGGCTACCTACACAATCTCCATCAAATTCCCCTGAACAAACTGGACTAGTTGATGAATCAATCACAGAGGCTCCCGTAGTAGTGAAGCCCGACATTGATTCAAACCATGCATGCAGAGCCCCACTCAACATTTCGAAAAAGGTCGCTTCATCCGCCATGAATTCAAACGGCCCGTAGAACATGCCACCAAGCCAGAAAGGAATAGCACCCAATAATACGACTGGTGGCCAACCAAGTGCTACCGCAGCGAATGCCTCCCTGTCCCTTACTCGACTACCAACCTCATAACTCGAGGCCTTGGAAAATAACCACTGGCTTGCTACGATAGCGATGACTAGAGCAATTGCATAGGTTTGAAGAGCGAATTCCCAGCCATCAGCATAAACTGAATATGCTCCGACTACGGCCAGAGGTAAGGCGAAAATCCGTAGCGTCCAGCCTATTACGAGGCCGATGACATCCCAGCGCATGGCTCAACTCCCCAGAGCTTTCTCCAATCTCTTGAGATCGTCAAGTCGAAGGAACAACAGCACCTTGTCACCAACTTGTAGAGAATCAACCTCTGACGGGTTTTGAATGTGAATTATTCCATCCTCATCCTCGTGTTCAACCATGACTATTCTACAACCTAACTTTGATTCAGCATCAGAGATACTTCTACCAACTATCTCAGCCTTTGCACTAAGGGATGCTGATATCGATATGATTCCGGGTAAGGATGGGATTACCTGATAAGTTCCGGGGACATTCATGTGAATCGATTTCATAATTGAAATTACAGTCACGTGCCTTCGACTAACAGGTCGAGTCAAACCAATCCTTTGTACTGCCTCAACAAGAGCCCTGTCTTTGAGTATGAGGCCGGTTCTGGGAACTCCCTTGTCTTTTGCTCGCATTGCGATTGCGATGTTGAGATTATCATCTGCCAATGCTGCAATCGCCGCGTCATGAGTAGCAATACTGAGTTCCCTAAGTAAATCTCCGTCCTGAGGGTCACCGTGAATTACATCTAATCTCTTACTATTACCAATTCTAGAACCGACCAATTCGTTTGCCGCATCTAAATCTGGCTCAATTACCACTACTTCTGCACCCTCTCCAAGATAATGGGAAGCAAGTGTTGTTCCGAATTGTGTCGCACCAAAAATTGCAATATTTGGATCTTCAGGCCATTCTGGATCTTGTAAACCTGCACCGGTTGTAATCGTCATGAATTCCTCAGTTGAACGAGCTACGAAACAGAGCATATCTCCTTCCTGAATTACCTCACTACCATTGACTAGTGTGCCTTTCGAATCTGCCGAGCGTATTGCATACACAGATGGGATATTGACTATCCAATCTGACACTTCTCCGGTAGTTTTACCGATTAATGCTGAATTGGGCATAACTTCGGCTACAGCAATCCAAGCATTATCACCAAGTGGGAGTATTTCCTCTACTGAAGGTGCAAGAAGCCCTGCTGCCAATTGTTTGACGATATCGTCTGAAGCACAGACAATGTGGTCTGCACGAGTCCACCTTTCAAGAGGGCCTGCTCCTCTATTCTTGTCAAGTAAAGTTGGATCTCGAATCTTTGCGATTGTGGTCAATCCTCTTGTTGCCCTATCTCCCACCTGCTCACTGTATACTCTCTTTGCAAAAGCACAGCCGAGTAGGTTTACTTCGTCATTATTTGTACAGAGTACCATAATCTCTGCATCATTAATTCCTGCTCGTAATAATGATTCCCGTGAAAGTGCATCACCAGTTACCAATAAGCAATCCAGAGACTGGGATTCGTTGATTGCTTCGGGGTCTGGATCTATCAATGCAACCTGTCGTCTTTCTTCTCTGAGAGCGGCTGCTACACCCCTACCGACTTCCCCGGCTCCAGCGATAATGACGCGCATTCTGCATCCATCCCTTAGCAGGGCTCCTATAATTCTGACTTATTGATTTGTCATTTATCAAACATCATGGCACTGCGTGGCTAGTTTCGGAAAATATTCTCAATCTTCCTCAATAACCCTCTCCCCACGGATTCTGTCCGCCGCCGCACGCTCGTGTCTATCCGAACTTCTGATGGTTCTACGATAGGCCTGAGAGGCAGCTGGAGTCATTCCAGATGGAAGCCAAGTTGAGTGTGCTGGAACCCATGACCAAGCAACCATTGGAAGTACTAAGAATATCACAAATGGCTCGAATATCGTCAAAACCGTTGTGACGATTAGAACTGTTCTGACAATTGAACTGGTGAAGAATGTACGAGCCCTTTCGTGTTGAATAATCTTAGAACCTTGCCAACTTGCTACAGAAGCGTGTCCAATACAGGTGGTCAAAGTCAAGATACATGCTAAAACGATGTTAAACGGCTCAAATCCTGTTGTCCCATCCCAGACTTCAGGATCAAATAATCTGACATTCAAATGGGCAGAACGCATTGCACCAAAACCAAGCCCTAGTGTCCAACCATACGGCGCACTAGCTCTCAATCCAACCGTTCTAGGCCTTCCCAGAAGGAAAAGCGTGAATGCTGATTCTGCCATACCGATTACTAGTGCGATTACGGAAACCTCAACGATATTGACTGATTCTAAACGAATTGGGCCTAGTATCAGCGAATCGATCAGAGAAGCAATCAACACTCCAGTAACTAATCCAAACAATAGAGTCTTGAAAGCCCCTGAAAGAT
>Ga0208410_1000174_pt1 | contig 39873 bp, 27 predicted proteins | sample ETN02SmetaG_3_FD_185787 | JGI IMG/M metagenome (GOLD analysis project Ga0208410, IMG submission 185787) | Marine microbial and viral communities from oxygen minimum zone, Eastern Pacific Ocean - ETNP2014F10-02SV257 (SPAdes) (version 2) | ecosystem: Environmental > Aquatic > Marine > Oceanic ... | reverse complement strand
CGTCGGCCCTCCGTGACCGGCGATGCGTCGCCGTCACCCCCCCCCATGTGGAGACATCCACCGGTCATGACTCGTGGATGGAGCGACACGCCGACCCGCCCCGTCCACCCACGAGGGTCCCACGACGAGAGGGACGGGGACGACTCGGTCGACGACGACGCATCGCGACGCGCGTCGACGACCGCGGGTGAGCGACGAGAGAGCGACGAGAGAGCGACGAGGCGAGACGCAGACGCAGACGGTTCGTCTCGACGCATCGAATTCGATGACGACGCCGTTGAACGGGGACACGATCAACGGCGCCGTCGTCGCGACGGAGTACGCGGTGCGAGGGCCGATCGTGATTCAGGCGCAACAGTTGGAGAGGGCGCTCGAGGAGGGGGCGGATTTGCCGTTCGAGAAGGTGGTGTACTGTAATATCGGGAATCCGCACCAGTTGGGGCAGAGACCGGTGACGTATTATCGTCAGGTGTTGGCGGCGATCGAGTGCGAGGGCGTGGACGGGGCGTTGCCGGCGGACGTCGTCGCGCGCGCGAATGAGTATAAAAGCTCGATCAAGGGGGGTACGGGGGCGTATTCGGAGAGTAAAGGTGTGCAGGTTTTACGCCAGCGCGTCGCGGCGGGAATCACCAAGAGAGATGGGCACGCGGCGAATCCGGATGACATCTATCTCACGGATGGGGCCTCCGCCGGGTGCCACTACCTCATGAACATTCTCATTCGGGGGTCCGAGGATGCCGTCATGTGTCCGATTCCGCAGTATCCGCTGTATTCTGCGGCGCTGACGTTGTACGGTGGTACTTTGGTGCCGTATTACCTGGATGAAGATCGCTCGTGGTCGATGGATGTCGAACACGTGAAGAAACAGTTGAACGAGGCGAGAGCGAACGGGAAAAACGTGCGCGCCATCGTCGTCATTAACCCGGGTAACCCGACTGGGAACTTGCTTTCCGATGAAAACTTGTTAGACATTGCCAAGTTTTGCGCCGATGAGAAGTTGCTTCTGATTTCCGACGAAGTGTACCAAGAGAATGTGTACGCCGAGGGGAAGACGTTTACGAGCATGCGCAAAATCGTCTTGGACGCCGGCTTGGAGAAGAGGGTTGCGTTGGCCAGTTTCCACAGTACCAGTAAGGGTTTCTACGGAGAGTGTGGTCGCCGTGGTGGCTACATGGAGTTGGTGGGTGCCTGGGATCCGGATGTCGTCGCCGCAATCTTGAAGCTCGCGTCAATCGCGCTTTGCCCGAACTTGGCGGGTCAAGTCGTCGTGTCGATGGTGATGGATCCCCCGAAGGAGGGTGAACCGTCCTACGAGCTCTTCTGCAAAGAGCGCGATGATATTCTCGCTTCTCTCAAGCGTCGTTCCATCGCGCTCGGGAGCGCTTTGAACGCGCTAGAGGGGGTGACCTGCCAACCATCCGACGGCGCGATGTATTGCTTCCCCAACTTGGTGTTCCCGCAAAAGTACATGGACGAATGCAAGGAGGCGAACAAGGTTCCAGATGTAGAATACTGTACCCGTCTCCTGAATCAAACCGGCATCGTCACCGTTCCGGGTTCTGGTTTCGGTCAAAGGCCTGGCACGTGGCATTTCCGCACCACCTTCTTGCCTAGCGAAGAGGACATCAAGGGTGTGGCTGTGAAATTGACGGATTTCCACAATTCATTCATCGCTCAGTACGAGTGAGCGAGCTCTGTACAGAAGTGACCAAAGCTCAAACTTACAAATGTAGCACTGTCCCGCGTTACTGTCTTGAGAACTACGGAGAGGGAATGAGACAGCGAGTGAAAGAAAATAGCTCGACAGTACGTGTTGGCAAAATTCTTATTTTAAGCGTTTATATTCACCAATTGAATCAATCCTTGAGGCAAAGCGCACGATTAACGCTCCGTTCGAACGCATCGTACTCGCTCGCATCATTGCGCTCGGGTCGCGCGTGCACCTGCACGTGCTCCGCGCCCGTCTCTTGCATGGCTAAAATTTCGCGGTTGACGCTGTTCAACTGCTGGTGAAGCTCGGCGAGTCTGCGGCGAACCTCCTTCGCTCCGGTCGGTTGGGGGATTTTCGCGCGCCCTGAACCGTCGTCGTTCGATGCATCGTCTTCATCGGCGGCTCGGTCGTCGGTCGGCGGAGGAACATTTTCATCGAGATCTACGTCCGTCGTCGCGTCGTCGTCGGAGGATTTTTCTGCGTCGGCGAGACGCGCGGCGTTGACGACGCGCATATCTTCAAGGCTTTGGTTGAGCATCGCATCCGTCGCGGTGCTCGCACCGGGCGGTGTTCCCGGCAGAAGAGTGATCAACCGCGCCTCGTAGGTTGCGTACGGCACCCACATCCCGCCGCGTTCGAGCACGACGGCGTTCTCGCGAAAGCGTCCTCCGGGTCCTTCGCGGCGAACCAATCCCTCGCGCGATTTCAATCGTTGTTCTAATTTCCACGCGTGCGCCTCGAAGTATTCCGGATCCTTCAACCTCAACAAATCCGACGCGTCGACCGGCGTGCCAGCCACGCTTCGAATGACACCCGCGGAAGGAGGTCCGTCGTACGTCACCCGTAATCCGTGCGGCGTTTCAAACGCCGTCGGCGACCAGCGAACGGACGTTGCAAATTTAGCCGGCTTGTGTTTCGCACAAAACGGCGTGTCGTCGACTCTTCGACCGGGGCATCGCCACGCTTTACCGTCGTTGTGCACGCACCGCGCCGAAGGCTCCGCGGGCGGCGCGTTCGCGTGCTTCGCCGCCTGCGTCTCCTGGAAAACCATCGCCGCCATCTCACCGTTCGTTTTGACCCCGTTCGGCAGACCGAACGGCGGAATGATGACCATTTCCGCGTCTAATCCGTGGCATCGCACTTTGACGGCGATGCCCACCGACTGGCGAACGGCGTGCATCTCCATCATGCGAACCGGCGCCCGTCTCTCGTCGCCCTCCTCGACGACTACGGACGCCTCCGCGGCGTCCTTCTTCGAAGAACTCGGTAACAACGCACCGCTCTCGCGATTCACCGAACTCGGCGCCTCAATCTTGGGTTTCACCGCCTTTTTCGCCCTCTTCGGCGTCGGCGCCGCCGGACTCACCGGCTGCGACCGATCTCTCGGCGGCGCCCGTTTCGACACCGAGACCACACCATCCCGCTCCATCCCCCGCGCGTAAAACGTCACGTTCTCCCTCGGCATCTCATCCAACGACGGTAACGGCGATCCAATCGACGCGTCGCTCCAACACGCCTCGATCCACTTCCTCGCGCTCTCGTCGAACGCCATCGCGTCCTCCTTCGCCTCCGTGCGCACCGCCGTCGTCGCTCGCGCGCGCAACCCATCCAACCCTCGCACCACCTGCGCGTACGTCTCATACGGTCCACCACTCTTCATCGCAACCTCCCTCCGCATCTCTCTGCACGCCTCCACCCACCCCGCCCACGCGCCCCGTTTCGTCCACGTCGCCAGTCTCGTGAGACACTGCTTCACCGCGGGTCGATTCACCCGCGCGCATCGAAACGCCCACGTCCCATCGTCCAACGGCGTCCCCGATCGTCCGTGTTCGATCCACACCTTATGAAACGCGCGCATGACTCTCGCGAGCTCGCCCTCGGTGAGCCCGTTCCCAGGATCTCTCGTCGCGCGCGTCCACGCGCGCGTCACCCGCGTCACCGCGTCCGCATCCGACGTCGTCTCCCCCTCCGTCGCCGCGCTCGACGCGATCGCGCGTAAATCCAACGGCGTCCCGATCGCGTTCGGGCACTCCACGCGCACCGCCTCCACCGCGCGCTCGAGCGCCGCTCGCGCGGACATGCCGACGAATGAATGCGCGATGGGAAGGAATGCATGCATGATGGGAACGGAGGGTTTAGGGTTTAGATAGGGTTGAGAGTAGGGTTGAGATTAGGGTTGAGGCGTGTCGCGCGACCGACCGGATGCATCTCGGCAGACGCCCGCGACGCGCGGGATGACGACGACCGCGAGCGACGACGCGTCCGCGTCCGCGTCGCGACGGGGAACGGGGACGGCCGGGACGTCGAGCGTGACGCGCCGGACGAACGGGGAGGACGATCGTGGGATGGAGACGACGACGACGCCAGCGGAGGAGGCGACGCGCGAGGTTCGGGTGAGGACGTCGGTGGGGAGGAAACGACGCGCGCGAGGTGGAGACGCGCGAGGGACGACGCGAGGGACGTTGGAACCGTTTAAACATCGCGCGCGAGAGGATCCAGAGGTGCGTCGCGTCGGAGTCGAGGGCGCGCGAAGACGAGGGTGGGGATGGGGGTGGGGGGCGATTGTCGCGAGACGCGCGATTTCGAGAAGACGCGATTGGATTCGATTGGATTGGATTGGATTGGATCGGGTGATGCGGTCGGTGATTCGACGTGGGAAACGCGCGTTTCGAACGCGAGATTGACCGCCGTGTGTGCGTTTCGTGACGTCTCTCGCGCGTAGTTTATCGATGAGACGCTTCGACAGCTTCGAACGGCGACGATTGAATTGCTTAACCTGAGGAGCGCCGGACTCTCGTACGAAGAGTTGTACGGCGCGGCGTATGCGCTCGTGCTCCGTAAACGGGGAGATGTGCTGTATGATGCGATATGTGACACAGTGACGGATCATCTGTGCCTGCACATCACGTGTAAGATTGCTGACGTGGCTGGGGATGAAGAGTTTTTGAGAGATTTGCAAGAACGCTTCGTCAGTCATCGGAGGAGCGCGCGCATGCTCGCCGACGTCTTCATCTATCTCGATCGCGTGCACTTACAGAGGAGCGCGACGAAGAATTTAGAACCCGTGGAGAAGCTCTGCATGACGCTCTGGTGCGAGTGCGTCGTCAATAATCCTCGCATCAGACGACGAATGCGTTCGTGCATGCTGGATATGATTCGCCGAGAGCGCGACGGGGAAACCGTCTCCGGGGACGCCCTGCGCGAGGTGACGTCGATGTTGATGACGCTCGGTGAATCGGTGTACGTCGATGAGTTTGAAACGAACATGTTGGATGAAACGACGTCGTATTACAGAGCTTTAGCGCAGAAACGCATCGATATGGATGATTGCCCGACGTACCTGAAGATGGCGGAGACGCGTCTCGAGGGCGAGCGACGCCGCGCCGAGGCGTACATGGCGCCTCGGACCTTTAGCCTCGTGCTCGGGGAGGCGAAGGATCAGTTACTCAAGGAAATGTCACAATCACTCTTATACAACGCTTCGAGCGGTTTGGTACACATGCTTCGCGCGAATCAGACGGAAAATTTACGTCGCATGTACGCGCTCTTCTCCGGCGCGGACGACCTCATGGGAATGCCGCACGTCATCTTCAATCACCTCAAAGAGATGGGTAAATCGATCGTCACCGATTCGGAGAACGAGGCGAACCCCGCGCAATTCGTGGAAGAGTTATTCGCGTACAAGGAAAAATACGATGCGATATTGGTCGAGGCGTTTGGAAACAATCGTCTCATCGAGTCGCAGTGCAATCAAGCGTATCAGTACGTCGCCAATTGGAATCCGAAGACACCAGAGTATCTGTCGCTATACCTGGACAGCGTGTTGCGTAAGAGCGCGAAAGAGATCAGTCAATTGGACGTCGAGACGATTTTCGACATTTCGATGAGCGTGTTTCGATTATTCCACGAAAAGGATGTGTTTGAAAATTATTATCGCCAGCACTTGTCGAAGAGGTTGTTGAATAAGCGCTCCGCAAGCGATGACAACGAGCTCACATTCATCAGGAGACTCAAAGATGATTGCGGCTTCACGTTTACGAGTAAAATGGAGAGTATGTTTAACGATATGCTCATGTCTGGGGATTTAACGCGTGAGTTTAAGGACGCGCACCCTGACGGGGCGAATTTGCTCGACGTGAGCGTCTCCGTCTTGACGACGGGAGTGTGGCCCATGAAAATACACAAAAGCGAGGTGCATTTGCCTCAGAATTGCGAACGGGCGCGGAAAGTGTTTGAGGACTTTTACCTCTCTCGCTACGCTGGGCGCAAACTTTCATGGCAGGCAAATATGGGAAGAGCCGAGCTCAAAGCCAGGTTTAGCAGCGGCGAGTACGAAATTTCGGCATCGACGCTTCACATGTGTATCCTCATGCTTTTCAACCAACACGAGGCTCTGTCCACGAATTCGATCTCAGAACTCACTGGTATTACGGGCGACGAACTCAAACCGTGTCTGCAAGCGCTCACGTGCGTCAAAGGAAAGAACGTGCTCACAAAGTCTCCCGCCGGAAAGGAGGTACTGCTCAGCGACATGTTTGAAGTGAACCACGAGTTCAAGTCGAAGACATCAAAGGTAAAGATCCTGTCGATCTCCACCAAACGAGAGAACGACCAAGAGCGTGATGTGACGAAGAATCAAATCGTGGATGATCGCAAACCTCAAATTGAGGCAGCCATCATGCGTGTGATGAAGTCGAAGAAGCGTCTCGATCACAATGGCGTCGTCCTCCATGTCACCGCGCAGGTTAGAAACAAGTTCATGCCCACCACCGCAGACATCAAAAAACACATTGAAAATTTGATCGATCGAGATTTCATCCAGCGCGATCCGAATGATCGAAAGGCTTACGTGTACATTGCTTGAAACAGTAAGAAGGTAGCTTGTTAAATAAATTAAATGTAAGTTGTTCCACTACATTTGCGCATAAACCAGGCGCGCTAGTTGCTATCAATCTCCCCCGTTCCCCATCAGACGTCATCATCGCTGAGCTTAAACGTCGTCGCGAGCGCGTTCGTGAAAATCAAGTTGTTTCTAACCGACAAATTTTCGCCGACGCCTTCCAACTCTTGCGCGACGTGCACTCTCGCCGCCAATATTCTCTCCACTAAATCTCTCGGAGAAACCTCGCGTCCGTTTCGCAGCGCCGATTCCTCCGCCGCCGGTCCAGGCACGCTCGACCTGCGAGGATCGTTGACCCGAGTCAGGGGTCGAGCCGCGAGTCTGGTGAGCCAATCCTCCATGGAGTGCTTTTCATCGAGCTGAATCGGATTCTCATGCACGTAGTTGTGTAAAAACATGTGCATCTCTCCGTTGGACTCTTGTAAATAGTGCAACATATTTTTCAGCGCTTGTATGGTGATCAAGTCCAGAAACTTGCGCTCCGTCTGCGTATAGTAAGGGGTTCGGTTCTCATCCATCGCGTAATCATCGTCTTCGCTCATCGCCGAGTCACCGTGTCCTCGCGCACGAATCGCGGCGCGGGACGCGCCTATTTTACGCGTATGCGTCGACACACGACGGCATGACACTCTCGTGGCGTTTTGCGAGCGCACACTCATGCCGACTCGGCGCTATCACCCGCGCGCGTCGTCCTTTGGGGGTGATCGTTTTTGAAAAAGAAGACAGTTGACGAGAGGCGTCGGCGCGTTTAGAATGTTCATCGCATCGTTTACAAAGAATTCGAACGCGAGGAATCAAGTTTTAAGCTGCTAAGCTCGTTTCGCGAGGCGACGCCCGCTCCGCAATCTCCGTCTCTGAATACACTAAGTTTCCAACCATTCCCCAAACCACTCCTAAGGTTGAGACTTGCCGTCTAGGCCTTCTTCGCGATGGACGACGCGCGACGCTTGGCGAGGGACTCGCTTCTGCGTTCACGTTGTTCGCGAATACGAAGGGCAAGGAGCTTGTGGTATTCCGCAGCCTCAGACTTGGACTTGGCTTGCTTGGCTTTCTTCGCCGCCGCGCGCGCGTGCTTGCGCTTGATGACGAGCGGGGTGACGAGACGTTGAATCTTCGGCGCCTTGGACTTCTTCTTGCCGGTGGCGGATTCGAACTCACGACGGTACGTGTTCACGTATTGGCGAACATCATCTTCCTTGGTCAAGGCGAAGAGCTTACGAATCTTGCTCGCACGCTTCGGACCGCGGAGACGCGGAACTTCGGTATCCGTCAAGCCCGGAACCTCGGCGTCGCCTTGCTTGACGATGACCAAGTTCAACACCGCAATGTCTTGGGAGACGATGCAACCACGGCACGCCTTGCGTCGGCGTTCACCCTTACGGCGACCGAACGCTCGGAAACCGCTGGTACCTTGGGACATGAGCAAGAAGACGCGTTGGTTCGTCAACACGCCTTGCTTCATGCCGAAACCTTGCTTGTCGTTACCGCCCATGATCTTGAAGATGTAGCCTTTCCACTCCTGCGATGCGAGGTAAAACGCGAGCGCTTCCGGTCAGTACGCGATACGAATAATACTTTTTCACGCAATCTTCCCCTCTCTCCGACGCCTCCATCCTCCATCGCGCGCGGTTCGTCGTCCCACGCGCGCGCGCACACAAAGCCCTAAAAAAAAGCGCATCGACCACGCACATCACCAAGTTCATCCCCCTCCACCTCCGCGGAGATGCGCTTGTCGTAGAAGCATCGAAGCTTGTTCTCATCGGTGATCTCGATCTTCTTTTGCGCCCCGGTCTGCGGGTTCGCGATGTTGAGCTACGCGCGCGCGAACGAAGCAAAAATCATCACGTCAGTCGTCGCGCTCATCCATCGCATCGCGGCTCACATCCATCGTCCCCATCCTCGTCCCTCGCGCGCCATCGCCCGCGCGCGCGCATCGCACGAATCCACCGGAACGTTTCATTCGAACCGATCGATACCGCGCGCGCATCACCACACCGTTCGCGCGCGCGCGCGCGCGCGACGCTCGCCCTCGACCCCCGCGCGCGATCGGGGCGACCCCAAAGGGTTTCGCCCCGGCTCGCGCGCCCGCGCCCGTCGTCATCCTCCCGCATCGCGCGCCCCCCCTCCCCGTCGCCGTCCTCCCGCGTCGCGCGACGAAAACGCGCGCGTCGTCCCACGTTCGCACCTTCATGACGGAACACTCGCGCGACGTGTAAAGAGGCGGCCACGACAGCCTCGCGCGCGACTCGTCTCCGTCGCGCCGGTGGTCGCGGTCGCCCGCTGGTTTTGTTTTATCTCCATCGTATGCACACCGTTAATAGATCATCACCATGGGTATGCACACGTCTCGAATACGAGTCTCGTATACATCACCACATGTCCGACCAATCTCGTCTCCATACTCGACGCACGCACACGCCCAAGAAGACCCACCCGCTTTGATTCTCAAAGGACGGACAGACGGACGCGATGGATTCGATTCGATTTCGAATGTCTCCCCAATCACTCACTCGACGTCGCGCGTCGACGGACGGCGATGACGGCGACGACGACGTCGACGCGACCGTGGGAGCGCGATGGATCGATCCATCTCGATTCGTTCGATGATATCGCGGTCGAGCGCGCGATGGAGGGTTGGAGAGAGGGAGACGAGGACGTCGTTCCCGTGCCCTCGACGACGACTCGAGACCCGATCGAGGCGGACGAGGATGGGTTCATTCGCGAACTCTGCGCGCGATGGCCGGGTCGCGCGCGCGCGATCGAATCGTTGGTGCGGGCGTTAGGGGGTGCGCGAGATGATCACCCGCCGATGTACGTGCACGGACCGCCGGTGACGGGGAAGACGTCCATCGTGCGAGACGCGTTGCGAAGAAGCGGACGGCCGCACGCGGTGGCGTCGTGCGCGACGGAACACGCGCCGAGATTGTTGTATGAGGCTGTGGTGGAGGAGTTGAGGGAATATTTGGAGGCGTCGAGTCCGGCGTTGCGAGAGGCGACGGCGGAACGGGCGAGAAAGGCGTTCAAGTGCGACAGGTTTAGCGACTTTGTGGATATTTTTCGCGCGCACCTGCCGGCGAATCCGGGCGCGCGCGCGTGTTACGTCGTGATAGACGAGGCGCAGAGAATGTTACAGTGGCGAGGAGAGCCGGTGTTGAACGCGTTGTTGCGGTTGGGTGAGTTGAGCTGTCGGAAAGTGATCGTGATTCTCATCGGTGAACAAGGGTGGGATACGTTTTGTTCGACGGCGAGGACGACGCCGCACGAGGGCATCTACTTTCCGGCGTATACAAAGGAGGAGGTTCGATACATATTACTCAGAGAGCGACCGTCGGACGCGGACGAGACGTTATACAACGGGTTTCTGAGCTTTATGCTGTCCACGTTCCACGCGACGTGTAGAAATTTACACGAGCTTCGAGCGACGTTGGCGCCGCTCTGGGCGCAGTACGTCAAGCCGTACGAAGAGGCTCGCGCGAAGGGCGACCCTCTCCCCGAACCTCGCGCGCTGTACGCGGCGTTGAACGTCAACACCGAGCGCCAACGCGACGACGCCGCCGCGTCGCGAAATCACAGGTCAAACGTGCACACGGGATTGACGGTGCCGTTGAGTCCGGCGGCGCTCGCGTTGGGGCGCGGTGAATGGCCGGTGCGTCGAGACGCCGCCGGAAGTGGCTCGGGGGGACGTTTGGACTTTGAGATTCCGCGCCTCACAAAGTTTTTGCTCGTGGCTGCGTATCTCTGCTCGCACAACTCGGACGAGGTGGACAAACGTCTGTTTGGCGGTCAAATCGAAGGACACATCGCGCAGCGCAAGAGGAAGGATCGCGGCGCCGCCGATCGAGAGCGCGCCGCCGCCGCCGAAGCCGCGGTGGACGTGCGCAGAGTCTTCAAGCTCGAACGTCTCATCGCGTGGTTTCACTTCATCACTCGCTCCGCGTGCGACGAACACGGCGCCGAAGTCGCCGATCTCGAGGAGGAATTGCTCAGCGCCGACGTCTTCATGCAAATATCGAGCATGACGCAGCTCGGCATGCTCTCCATCAACCGCGGAAGCGCCATGGAGGGTGGTTTGTACCAATGCAACATCTCGCGCGATCTCGCCGAAAGACTAGCGCAGAATCTCGGCGTCAACCTCGCAACCTATCTCAAATTCGTCTAGTTGTTGTTAAGTTTATCATAGAAACAATTCTTTCGCGTCTCGCATCGTCGTCGGCGGGTAACAACGCTTTGTCCATCCCATGTTCCCTCTCGTTCCGTGTGAACCACACACACGCGCGGCGCATCGATCATCACCGTCCGCGGATTGCGTCGAAAAAATATTCTCCATCGAACGCACGCACTCTCGCGCGCGTCGACGAGCGCACGTCAGCCGTACCCCGTCGAATTTATCGTCGGTTGGCCTCGTGCGCAGCCCTAATTTTCTTGGCAAGACACTCGGGTCTCGAACGTTCTGCGAACGAGGATGCGGCGTGCGAGCGCGAACGATGCGGACGATAACAATCAACTTAATTGTTCCGATCGTTCTCGAGAGTTGAACGAGCGGTTCGCGTCCATTTTAACGGGTTTACCACCGATGGATCCACTGAGTCCACCCAGAACGCCTCCGAGGTCGAGCCCGGCGTACGACGACATTCCGACCGCCGCCGTCGTTCCGCAATCTCCGGTCGTCTCTGGATACACCGAACACGCCGTGCATCATTCTCCCACTCGTGCGTACGGTACCACATTCAACGTCGGATCGACGGACGCACGGGCGTTTCAATCTCCGCCGCGCGCGTCGTCCAACGACGAGCTCGTCGACGGCTTGTTTCAGCTCGGTCTCAGTCCCGGAAGTCCCGCGACGAGTTTCGGCGTCAATCTCACGCCCACGCGGGGCTCTTCGGCGTACGGATCGAGTACGTTCGAGCGAGACGACAGCGCGAGATCCACCAGCGCAAGTCCCGCGAGTCCGAAACAACAGCACTCGCTGTACAAGACGGAGCTCTGTCGAAGCTGGGAGGAGAGCGGCGCGTGTCGATACGGCGCCAAGTGTCAATTCGCGCACGGTCGCGACGAGCTTCGTCCCGTGCTGCGTCATCCCAAGTACAAAACGGAGGTGTGCAGAACGTTCGCCGCGCAGGGGTGTTGTCCGTACGGTTCGAGGTGTCGATTCATTCACTATCGACCCACCGAGTCCGGGGCGGCGGCGGCGTCTTCGGCGGCGAATAGTCGCGGGGACGCACTCTCCGCCCTCGTCTTCGCCGCGCGAGGCTCCTCCTCCTCCGAATGGACCGATCCGTTTCTCTGCACGCCGCCACCGCTCGATCCTCGTCCGTCGAAACGTAGCGATCGACGCGACGCGGCCGAAGAATCGCGTCTCTTCGCCGACGTCGATCTCTCCGCCGACGTCGATCTCTCCGCCGACGTCGATCTCTCCGCCGACGCTTCGGCGCGCCGCGTCGGCGAATCCGCCCTCGAAGAATCCGACGAGGACACCTCCCCCGTCCTCTCACCGCCAACGCGCGCCGCCGAAACCGAAACCGCCGGCGCCGAAACCGACGTTTTCCCCGGTCGACTCCCCGTCTTCGCCGACATCGCCGCCTCTCCGACGGTCGTCACCGAAGCCGACACCAAATCTGACGAATCCAACGACGTTCAGCTTTAGGGTTTAGGGTTTGCATACGTTCCCCGTTCGAACCGACGACCGACCGCACCGCGATACCGCGCGCGCGCGACGCGCGTCGGCGGCGTCTGTACGTTTTACCTCTCGCGCGCGCCGCGCCGCGCGCGCGTCATTCATTGTAATCTTTAATCACGCACGCGCAAGAACGCGCGAATAATCCCATCCCCTCGGCGTCCGTCCGTCGTCTCCGCGACGTCGGATCACGAGTCAGTCGTCGTCTGGTCTTCGACGCTTCGACGCTTCGATCCGCGCGACGCCGTCCCGTCCCGTCCGGTGGACAGCGTGAGGGTGTAGGGTTTAGGGTTTAGGGTTTAGGGTCGGCACATCATCACGATCGCGCGCGTCGTCGTTTCATTCGTCGACGCGGGACGATCGCGCGCGCGAGCGAGCGCGCGAGCGAGGTCGAGGTCCAAGTCGAGTTCGCGCGATACGGCGCGCGCGTGGAAAGGATGAAAGCGGGAACCGACGCGACGATTCGTCGCGATCTCTCATCGAAGGACACGATGATGAATCGCGACGATCATCGCGGTGACGGCGCGCGCGCGTCGTGTGATGTCGGAACGATGACGCCGCCGAGAGAGCGGGCGTCGTCGTCGTCGCGCGCGCGGGAGGCGACGTCGAGCGATGGTGATGACGCGACGGGCGCGTTCGCGATCGGAGACGACGATCGCGATCGGTTGGACGCGACGTTTTTGGACGAGGTCGTCGATGATTTTTTAGTGGAATCGCTCGTCGTGGATGGATTTGAAGACGACGGGGGGGACGTGGATGGATTACTGACGCCGTCGATGTTTCGCGCGTGCGGGTATTTCGACGACGATGGGCTCGGCGAGGTCGGCGAGCTCGGCGGCGGGGCGGACGGCGCGGCGAGCGAGGCGGAGGAGGAGAGCAGCGCGGCGGCGTCCGGAAAACATTCACGCGGTGGTGGATCGTCGTCTTCATCGTCGTCGAGAGGGAGAAAAAGAAGCGCGGGGGCGAACGGGGAGAGCGACGGAGGGAACGGGAAGAGCGTCGAGAGCGAGGAGGAGAGGCTGTTGCGTCTGAGTCGAAACAGAGAGAGAAACAGAGAGAGCGCACAAAACAGTCGCGCGAGAAAACGCGAATACGTGAGAGATTTGGAGAAGCGTGCGCGCGCGTTAGAGATGCAAAACGGTGAGTTACAGGCGATGGTGATGCATTTGACGAATGAAAATCACGCGTTGCGAATGAATTTGCAAGTCGCCGGGGGCGGGGCGATGCCGACGATGATGATGCCGTGCGTGTATCCGCCGATGACGCCCAAGCTTCCTCTACCGCCGATGGGCGTCGAGCCCGCGGTGGAGGCGCCGCCGTCGCCGCAGTTGGAGGTGAAAAAGCCGACGACAAAGCGAAGGAAACAAACGGTGGCGGCGTCCGTGACGGCGCTCGCGTTGGGGGCGCTCTCCGTCGCGGGGGTGACGTCGCCGGGGTCGTCGCCGGCGGGGGCGGGTGTCAGCTCGCGCTCGAGCAGTCGGCGTTTGCTCGCCCTCTCCGCGCCGCCGACGGAAGATCCGTTGGTGCGATTCGGCGTTAACGTGACGTCGCTTCGAGAAGAAATCGCGCGCACCGACGATGAGCGCGTGTTTGCACTTCCAGACGCGGTGACGACGCGCGGATTGGCAGCGTGGGGCGACAAGACGCTCGATGGTCGCGCCGTGGATGTCGTCCGACCTTCGAACGTCAACGATCCGTGGTTTAGCGCGTTTAAATCCGCCGGCATGCCCGAACACGTGAATTTACTGAGCCGCGTGTCGTGCAAAGAGGTGTTCAAGTTTAAGGGTGCGGACGAAGGCGCGTCCGTCGCGCCGAGAACGAACGCCGACGCGTGGCCGCGCGAGCGTCGAGACGAGGACAAGCTCGAGCGCGGCGGTCAGTATTCGAACGCTATTCCGATGTTGAGCGGTAAGGAAAACGAGACGTCGATTCCCGAGCACAAAGACATAGAAGGCGCCGAGGAGTCTCTGGTGAGCGTGCTCTTGCCGCCACCGATCGAGGGCGTCGTCCAACAACTCAGCAAGCTCTTCGTTGTCACCTTCAACAAGCGCACGACGGATTACACGACGCACTCCTGTCTCCTGCCCCAACCCGTGACGAGCGCGAATCGTCACCTGTGAAAAAGTTAAAACATTGCGATACGATAGAATGTGAATTATTTTGTTTGTGATGACATGCAGTATTTATATACCCTCATGCAAAAGAATGCGCGTGCGCGATCGTCGCCGCTTCGTCAGTGCTCGGGCGCGTGTTCGCTCTCGAAATCGAGGTGCACGAAGGCGCGCTCGACTTCTTCCATTTGCTCGATGCGATTCTGTAACTCCTCCCCGATGTCGTGGGCGCGTCGCAGAGGCATGTCCTCGTCAAGGACGACGTCGACTTCGACAAAGTATTTCGGACCGAACGTGTACGCCCTGATGGTGTCGATGAGGACGATGTCTGGATGATGATTCCACGCCAAGTACGTCAGCCGCGTCAGAAATTCCGGAGGTGCGCTCATGCCCACCATGGCGCGAATGTTTTCCAACGCCGTTTGACTCCAGTTGACTATGATGTAGGCTGCGAGTAAAATAGCGCCCAGCGGATCGACCCAGTAGTACATTCTATCGCCTATGAGCGCGGCGGCCAAACCGACCATGTTGGTCACGACGTCGTTTCGGTGATCCTGCGCGTACGCCTGCACGGAGATCGACTTGCTCGTTCGACAGTACAGAAACAGGAAAAACTTGAGAATGATGACGCTCACCATGATGGCGATGGTGAGAACCAAATGCTCGAGATGATGCGTGTGTTCGTCGCCGATCAACTGTCGAATGCCTTCGATGAGCACTTGAAACCCGAGCGTTCCCATGATACAACTAAAGACTAAAATCCCCAACGGTTGCATCCTGCTCTTGCCGATCGGGTAAAGATACTTGTTCTGATTTCGAATATTCTTATCCGTCACGAACAGGATGAGTCCGCTCACTAAATCGAGGAAACTATCCAAAGCGCTCGTGATGATGCTGAGCGAGCCGCTGCTCACCGCCGCGAATAATTTCACCCCGAGAAGCACGATGTTTGCGTAAAACGATATCTTCAACGCGAGCTGCTCGCGTTTATCCTCCTCCTCCTCCTCGAGGGTTTTCCCCCGCGATTCTTCATCGCTCCGCCCACTCGTTCTCTCGAGAAAGTGTTCCAACTCTTGAAACTGCTCGACGAGCTGGTTTTGCTTCCTGTAGTACCCAGCCACCTGCTTCGCCTCCGCCGCCGCGTGACGCGTTTTCGTTCGACGACGAAGCGTCGAGGTCGTCGCGCCCACCCCCGACGGACCGGTTTGGTCGATGTCGGCCGCCTCACCGGCTTCGCGCTCGGAGGGCGTTCGAGCGATGCGCGAGCTCAGTTCGCTCGCGCTCAGTCGCCAACCCTCGTCTTCGGGATCGAAGTTACGGTACGGTCGCGGCGATCGAAGAGGTTTGGACGAGCCCGCGCCCGCGCCCGCGCCGGAATCATCGGACGGATCCATGTCGCCGAGCGAGGCTCACTGTGGCCCGCGCTCGTCCCGGCGAGGCGAACCGTTCGCGTCCCGCGGACGACGCGTCGACGACGATGCATGGCGCACGCGCGTCGATCGATTAAAATATTCTACGCTATTTCATTTCGTCTATCGTCAAAAATGTGGCGGGTAATGAGTGTGTACGCGCGCGCGGCAGTCGACGGCGAAGGATGCCTCACCAAATTTTTTCGTGCTTTTCCTTTTTGATGCGCTTTTGGATCCAGTCGAGGACACCGGTCATGATGGCGACGATGAGGAACAAAACGATCAACAGTCGCGTCACGAACGTATTCATGTACGCGGTGAAGTCCCAGCAGCACGATTTATTCACGTGCGTCTCGACGACGAGCACGTACCTCTCGCCGCCCGTGACGTCGTGCGACGAGTGGTGCATCTGCGCGCCGTGAATGATCACGCTTCCGATCGGTTGCGCCGGGACGTCGTGTGCGTGAAGCGCGTGCGGTCCACCGTGCGGTACGGAGAATCCCATTCCCTGGAATTGATTTCCACCGCCCGCGTACTCGGTGACGTTGTTGAGCGACACCAAAAACGTCACGTGTTTTTCGTCCACGTGTTGCGCCACGCTCGGAAAATTCACCGCATCGTACTTGACGACATAAAATTCATGATTTTCAAACTTCATCTTTTCATCGATCATGCACTGTTCTCGCGCCAACGGCGCGAGACGTTCATCGAACGTCCGTCGCAGCTCGTCTCTCACCGTCTCCGGCAAATCCCGTCCCTTCACCTCCCGCGTCTCGTCCACGTAATCGTGTTTCGGTCGCTCCCGCTCCCATCCGTGCGTCTTCGCGCGCTCGATCGCCGCCTCTCGCACTCGTCGAATCGTCTCCGTCGGCATCGCGTCCGCGTGCGCGACGGGCGCGCACGAAAACCTCGGGTCGTGAATGCTCAGGCACGGACATTCATCCTCCACGGGCGTCGACGCGGTCACCGCTCGCGCGGTGACGCACGCGACCGCGACCGCGAACGCGCGCGCGACGATCGATGCGGGCGCGCGGCGAGCGCGCGTTCGAACGCGACGCATGACGCGCGCGCGCGTGTGACGTTCGGAATATTCCGAATTCGAATGGAATTCGACGCCACACCGCGACTCGACTCGACTCGACGCGACGCGACGCGCGCGCGAACGCGAGGGACAAAGATGGCGCAGACGATGGCGCGCGCGTCGTGCGCGCGCGCGTCGGCGTCGGGAACGCGCGCGGGACGTTCGATGATGAGACGTTCGATGATGAGACGTTCGATGATGGGACGCGCGCGCGCGTTCGAGGACGGCGCGGACGCCGAGGGAGTGTTCGACGCGCTGTTCGAGGAGAGCGCGGCGACGAATTCGTCGATGGACGATGGGCATCCGCGCGCGGCGGAGGTGGAGTCGGATGCTCCGGATGATTTACTCGCGGCGGCGGACGCGTCGCCGTACTTCAACGACGCGTTTCGCGAGGCGCTCGCGGGGGCGCAAAAGCGCATGGGCGAAGAGAGACGGGCCGAGATGGAGAAGATTGATGAGGAGGTGGCGGTCATCATGCAGCGCGTTCGAGCGGAGCGGGCGATGAACGCGGAGAGCGCGAAGAAGCCGGAGGCGTCTGAGGCCCCCTCGGCGACGCCCGCGGAGGAGAAAGAGGAGGCGCGAATCGACGCCAAGGAGGAAAAGACGCGCGAGCCGACGCCGGAACCGGTGTTTGACGATCCGCCTGCGATGAGCGCCGAAATGACCGATGTGCTGGAACGAGAGCTTCTCGAGATGCACGCGGAGACGCGGCGGTCCGTCGCGGCGCTCGCGGACGCTCGCGCCAAGGTGGACGCGTCGTTGGCGAATGAAAAACGACAGTTATCTCGCTTGGAGATGCTCCTCGATCGCGTGCGGCGGGAGGCGAGGTACTCGCGCGCCGAACGGGCCGTGCGAAAGAAGAAAGAGTAAAGAGCATAACTTTGAACGGAAGCTCGTCGTACGTCGACGAGCGAGTCTTGATTACAACAGTAGCGGCTGCAGTAGCGATTTATCAATGAAAATTCACTCGATTTTCACCTGAATCTCGCCGTGACTAACTAAATCGACTAAAAGAAATCCGGCGGCGGTCTCGGTCGCCCGTCATAGCCGGGATTCGGCGGCATGTTTGGAAAACCGGGACGTCCTCCGCCCGGGATGTCCGGAGGGTTACGCAAATCGGCGTCGGGATCTGGATTGTACGGTAAGCCACCCGGTTGCGGTGGGAACGGTGGTCCACCGCCGGGCCAGCCGCCTCGAGGACGACCGGGACCTCCCAAACCGCCTCGACCGTACCCCGGAATCGGTCTCGGCGGCGGGTTCGGATTCAAGCCTCCCGGCCACAAATCGTAATCGCCCCCGATGATACCGGGCACGTGACCGGGAATTCCAGGATAGATGTCGCGGTCGGCGTCGGGTCCCAAGCCGTGACGCGGTAAACGACCGGGCATGGGATGGTAGGATTCCATGCGCAGCGCCGCCTCGCGTTCCTCTGTTCGACGTATCGCGTGCAAATTGTACAACGTGCGAGCGTGGAGTCCGTCTCGACCGCCGTGTTCTATGCCAAAATCCTTTCGCAGTAACTCCTGCCACAGATCGTTACTCGCGCACACCTTGCGCAGCTCTCTACACGTGCAGGAGCAGTAGGCTAAACCGTACGCGTCGAGTTTCTCGGCGACTCTTCGCTTGACCTCCGTCGGAAGCGACATCAACGTTCCAGACGCGAGCACACCGGCGACTTGCGCCTTGACGGCGTCGAAGAGTTTGTTCGCCATCGTTTTTCGCACCGTGTCCCACAACGCGCGACACCTCTCCGCGCTGATTTCGTTTCCTCGCGCGTATTCGTTTGTGGGCACCGAGGCGGCGTACGCCACGCTCGCGTCCGACTCCAACGCCCCGAACACAGACAAGTGCCCATCCACTGGCTGCGCTCGTAAGGAACACGCGACGGTGTCGCTCGTTCCCGGCACGCCCATCTCGTACCGCACGCCGTAGCATCCCCTTCGCGCTAAACCGTCTCTGAGTTCGACCGCTCCGAGAGTCTTCGCGCCGGCGTCGAGCATCATGGCGTGAATCGCCAAGAAGACGAGCTCCGAAGCCTCGAGCGCGCCGCTCCACTCCTTGAGCGTCTCTCTCATCGTCCTCGGCATCTCCTCATCCGCACCGGAGGCGCGATTTCCGCTCGACGACGGCGCCGCCGCCTCGTCCGCGGAGACGGGAACGGCGTCCTCCATCACAACCTCCGTATCTCTCACCACCTCGAATCGCACCAAATCCCCGCCCGCGACGCCCAACGACGTCAGACTCGCGCGCTCTGCCCCCGACGCGCCCCCTCCCAACTCGTCGCGTCCGTTCAGGCTCAATCGAACGCGAATCGAATTCCCAGCGGTCGTCCCGTCCTCACCGACCAACGACACCACGCGCGCGCGCAAATCCCCCAGCGTCGCGTTCGACGCGAGGTCAACCCTCTGCGTCTCCCCTTTCGCCCCGTCCGCTCTCGTCTCTCTCGCTCGCACGCGCATGAAACACCGCGCGCCGATCTGAACGCTCGGCGTCTCACCCGAGACGATTCCCTCAGACCCACGCGCGCGCGCCGACGTCTCGCGCACATGGCCGGCAGCGACCCCACGGGGGTGAAACCCAACGCATTCGTCGAGGCCAACGGCCTCGCGCGCGAGGTGATCGAGCGCAGATTCCGTCTGTCCCCGCGAACGATCGGACTCTTCGCCGCGTTCGGTGTCTTCGTGCCCGCGCTCATCTACCGCGGCGCGGTGAAAGATTTCGTGCGTGCCTCGCTCGAAAACGCGCGCGAGCGCCGTCGCTCTCGTCTCTCGTCTCGTCTCGTCGCGCGCGCGCGGCGTCGAGCGCGCGCGAGGGCGCTCGGGACGCCGCGCGTCCGCGCGCGGAACCCTCGCGAGACGCGCGACCGACTGACCGATCGACGCGTTCGCCTCTCGCGAGCACAGGACGCGAACGACGCGAGATACGGGCGCGCTCGTAAGAAGTTTCTCTGACGGCGACGCGAGACGCGCGACGCGCGCGCCGAGGGAGGTGTATTTCAAATAGTTGTAGAAATGTAAGACGAGCAGATGACGTCAGAAATCGTCGCGCGAACGACCGCGCGCGAGAGAGAGAGAAGACGAACGCGCATCGGATGACTTTTGGTGTCTTTCGAGGCGTTTCCAGGGCGGTGACGCGCGCGAACGCGGCGACGGTGTCCGTGTGGGCATCTCGAGCGTCAACGTCCGCGGGGACATCTTTCGCGCGCGCGCGCGCGATGGAGGCTCGACCGGCGCGCGGGTCGACGTCCGCGTCGCGCGCGTGTTCGTCGTCGTCGTCGTCGTCGTCGTCGAGCGCGATCGCGCGCGCGAGGGGCGACGCGTGGTCGGTGGTGGGGAACGCGGCGACGGCGTCCGCGCGCGCGCGCGCCGCGAACGTCGGGACTCGACGAGAGTACAGAGCGCCGCCGCCGGGGTACGGCGGCGCGTTCGGGTCGCGATACGGATACGGGATTCCGAACGAGGGAGAGCGCGCGCTGTGGGCGTTGATCGGTCTGAACGGGGTGGTGTATTACGGATGGGCGACGACGGATGATTCGCGCTTCATGCGAAAGAATTTCACGGTTTCGGAAGAATCCCTGGCGCGAGGGCGATACCACACGATGCTGACGAGCGCTTTTAGTCATTTCGATCTCACGCATTTGGGCGTGAACATGATCGCGCTGTATTTCTTCGGTCGAAGTTTGTGCGAACGATTCGGCGGGAGATATTTGTTGACGTTGTATTGCGTCGGCGGAGTCGGCGCGTCCGCGGCCCACGTGCTGTGGTGTAAGCGACAGAGACAGCGACGGATGCGAATGTATGAACAGAGACGAGGTCAAGGAAACGTTTTCGAGCGTTTCGATGCGTACGTGAGTAGATTTATAGAGGATAGTTCGGCGCGGCGCGGTTTTTACATGACCCCCGCGGCGCTCGGCGCGAGCGGAGCCGTCAACGCGATCGTGGCGTTCGAAACGCTATTGTATCCCTTTCGAACGATTTATCTGTATGCCATCGTGCCGGTCCCGAGCATTCTCCTCGGAGGTTTGTTTCTGATGCGAGACATTGTTGGGATTCAAAACGGGGGATCGGGCGTGGCGCACGCGGGTCATTTGGGCGGCGCCGCCGTGGGCGCGCTGGCGCTCGCGACGGTCGGAAGAGGCGGAGGCGCTCGGTTCTCCGGATTTAGACGATTTTAGCTGTTGAAATGGACATGTTTTACATCAGTCATTCACTGAAAGAAATCGGGGCGAGTCTAATCTCGTTCATCTTCGTTTTGTTTCGCATCCTCCGCGCGTTCGTCCCGCGACGTTCCGGCGGCTTGGGAACTGTTACCCAAGGTGGACTTTGCGGCTTCGGTGTCGGCTTCTCGCGTCGCGAAATGCGCGGCGCTCGCCGCGGGGGATAACCCGTTTCCGGTATTTGAAGCCTTCGCGGCTCGGTCATTCGTATCCTCGTTCGTTTCGCTGCGCATTCTGGAGCGCGACGGCGGCGCTTCTTCTCGCGTCGGTTGCGCGGCGGGCGGTTCGACAGACGGCGCCGCGGGGGTCGGAGGCGCCGCTTCGGTCGCTCCAGGCTGCGTCGCGGTTGGTTGTCCCGCTTGCGCTTGAGAACCATTTGCACCGGTATGAGATCCCATGAAACTCGGACTCGGAATCGCTCGAAACACCGTCCCTAGTAAACGACTGAGCATTCTCTGAGACGAGTGCGCCTGCGCGTGGCGACGCGCGCGCCCGCGTTGCGCGGATTGTTGCGGTGGCTGCCCCGCGGCGGGAGAATCGCTGGCTTCCGTCGACGTTTGACTACCCGGCGCGGCTTGGTTTTGGTTCGCCTCCGCCTGGCGCATCATGAGCGCGCGAATTTCAGGCGGCAACTGGTCCAACCCTTCCAGCCCGTTCGGTCCGGACGGGACGTGGTGCACGACGTGCATCACGCCCGGAGTTTGCCCCGCCGCGCGCGCCTGCTGCGCAAAGCCGGCAAAGTTGTTCGCCTGCGTGTGAAGCGGCATTCCCGGTGGTCGCGTGTGCGGGAATTCCCCGTTGCTCGCGATGTAAGAGGGTCGCGGATAGTTAAACAAGCTGCGCGTACTGTTGATGTCGTCGCCCGCGACGGCGGCGCCCTCCGGCGTCATCGCGTCCGGAGGCGGCGGCACGACGGAGATGCACCTTGCGAGCTCGCACCAAAGCGAACCGACGGCGTGCATCACCGCCGCGAGCTGCAAACCTTGCGCCTGCGTCTCGACGGTGTTTTGTCGACTCGCCGGTTCGTATCTACCCGCGACGTTGTCCATGAGCGGCGCGGCGTTCGCCGCGACGGCGTTCGCCGCGCGTACGAGTTGACCGAGAGCGGCGATGCCCGCTTCGCTTTGCTCACCGGGCGTTCGCTCGTTCGCGTTCGCCCGTTCGGAGTTTTCGTGATGAATGACCGGCGGTAATCCCGCGGGAAGGGGAAGGTCCAATCGCGTGAACGGTCCGCACTGCGAACCGAATCCCGCGGCGAAGCACGTCGCGCAGAGATCAAAGTCGTCGTGGGCGACGCTCTTGTATCGCGTTCCTCGAACTGGATTCACGTCGCACGTGTCGCACTGCACGCCGTAATGAATAGACTCCACTCGTCCGTCTTCCGTCGTCGCTTCCGTCGTCGGCGTCGCCGCGGCGCCCGGTCGATTCCGCGCCGCCGCCGCCGCCGCGTTCGTCACGAGCGGTTGCGACTGGCGCTCCCGAACATCATTCATCACTCGCTCAACCGCACCGACGTATCGACGCAACGTCTCCTCCGGCGTGCGAGTCACCACCGTCTCACCGTTCACCCCATCGCGTCCTCCCCCTCCCCGCGCCGGTCCTCCCGGTCGTCCCTCCGTTCCGCCGCGCTCCGCGTTCGTCCCGTCCCCGCCGTTCGCGATGGAAAACTCCACCGTCACCGCCCCTCCTCCCGCCCCCATCGCCGCCCCTAACATCCCCGGATTCGACGTCAACAACGACGTGATCATCCTCGACAGATCCCCGATCGCTCCACCGTTCCCGATCGTCCCTCCTCGTCCTCCGCCTCGCTCGGCGTTCTCCGGCGCGTGCGGGTCGTTCGCCAACGCCGGGTTCGGGTCCGTCCCCCCGCTCGTCTCCGGCGCTCCCTTCACGAGCAACAGCGTGTCCCCGTCCTCAACCCTCGCGCTCTCCATAGACGCGTCATCGCTCAACACGCGTCCTCGACAGAGTAAACGCTGCGTCGACGCCGGGACGCCCGAGACGCGTTCGACGAGTTCCTTCACCCTCGGCGTTCTCGCCTGGGAATCGAGTCGAGTCGCGTCGAGTCGCGTCGTCAGTCGGTCGGTCGAGACGCGCGCGGCGATGGGTGAGACGCGCGCGCGCGCGGCGACGCGATCGCGGTCGCGGTCGCGCGCGCGTTCTCGCGCGCGAATCCTTCATCGTCTTAAAATAGATGACCGCGCCCATTCCTTCGTCTCGCCCTCGCGTCGCGCGATCGCTTCGCGCACCGTCTTCGGCACGCGCACGTAGTGCTCCCCGCTCGGATGCACTCGAATCTTCACGCGCACGCTCGTCGCGTCGCTCGGTCCGAGCGCGTCGAAGGAGGACATGATTTTCGCGTGTCGACGCGCGGTCGAGTGACGACCGCCATCCCTCGCCGTGCGTCATGCCATCGCCTCGCGGCGTCGATCCGAGGTCACCGCGCGCGGGATGTTACGCGTGTTATTTCTTGCTCACCTTGGGCGTCGCGAGCGCGATGACACCGACGGCGCTGACGCTCGCGAAAGATTTGTCGTGGGACGTCGCGCCGGAATCGAGCGCGACGTATTACGCCTTCATCTTCGCCGTGTCCGCGATGGCGAAGCCGTTCTGCGCGTGGGCGAGCGATCGAGGACGCGGTCGTCGTCGTCGAGGCGCGCACGCGTGCGTCGGGTGCTGCGTGAGCGCGGTGAGCGCGTTGGGGATGATGACGTTCGGGACGCGCGCGGCGGCGGCGTACGCGTGGGGAGGTTTGGGAAGTCTCGGTGCGGCGCACGCGTACGCGTCTCTGGATGGACACGTCGCGGAACGGAGCGGGGGGTGTTTGACGCGCGGGAAGGGGAGAGCGAGGGCGGTGGGTGGACAGGCGTGGGCGATGGGGGCGAGAACGGCGGGGACGTGCGCGGGCGCGGCGGCGAGCGCGGCGGCGACCGCCGTCGCGAGCGCGAGGCGAGCGGTGGGTTTGAGCGCGGTGTGGACGTGCGCGGCGGCGGTCGTAGCGTGGATGTTCGTCTTGGAGAATGAGGAGGGGGGGAAAGCGGTGGGTGCGAGCGAAGGGGAAGAGGCGGAGGGCGAAGACGCGGAACGCGCGGAGAGGCGCGCGCCGACGGCGAGAGAGGCGATGGCGGCGTTGGCGAACGTCGAGTACGTCAAGTGCGCGGCGTGCGTGTTCGCGTATAGACTCGCGCCGACGGCGTTGGACGCGTTCGCCGTGTACACGTATTCGGCGTTCGCGGACGTCGTGCCCGCGTGGGGATACAGTTTGATCACCTTCTTTTCGAGCGTCGGCGCGCTCGCCGCGCCGGCGGCGTTCGGGTGGGCGCTCACCGCGGTGACGCGACGAGGAAGTGCGTCATCGTCCTCCCCCGACGCGAACGACGCGAGAGGCGCACCGACGTCATCGTTCTCGACGTTCTCGGCGGCGGCGGCGCGGCTCTGTCGAGACGCGCGCGCGCGGTTATCCTCCGCCCCGACGTGGGCCGTCTTCGTCGTCTGCGGCGTCATCGACGCCGCGCTCGGTCTGTGTCGACTCTTCGTCGTCGTGTCCCCTCCTTCTTCTCGCGACACCGTCATCGCCACCCTCTCCATCACCGACGTCTTCACCGTTTTCGGCCTTCGCGTCGGGTACATGCCCGTCGTCCTCCTCGGCGCCATGGCGGCGCCTCGAAACCTCGAGGCGTTCGGTTTCGCCGGTCTCATCCTCGCCAGCGACGTCGGCGCCCTCGTCTCCGCCCTCATCTCCTCCTTTCTCCTTCGCGTCACGCGCGTCGGCGCTCCCACGACCGAATCCTCGGACGGCGTCGTCTCCCCCACCGGTCGGTCGTGGCGCGCGCTCGCCGCGTTTCTCGTCGTCGTCGCCGCGTGCAAGGCCCTCGTCCCCGCGTGCACCGCTCCACCCCTCCTCGCCGGTCTCTCCGTCTCCACCGACGACGACGACGACTCCGACGACGCCGACGTCGCCGACGACGCCCCGCTCCTCGTCCCCGCCCGATCGTCTCTGTAACTCACTCACCTAAACACTTTTTCACTTTTTCACGCGCGCGCGCCGCCGCCGTCCCGACACACCGTCCCTCGCCCCTCCCGTCGCCCGCGAGCGCCGAGACGCGCGGCCGAGACGCCGAGACGATGAAAAACAAAAAGCGTCGTCGAGATCGCCGCGCGCGAGACGCCGCGGACGTCGTCCCGGCGTCGAAAACCCTCGGGGACGTCGCGAGTGATTCCGAGGATGAGGGCGAGGACGACGCCTTCGCGCGACGTCGTCGACGCGCGCGCGTGGAGGGCACCGGGTACGTCCCGGAATCTTCGAGCGTGATCGTCGAGCACACCGGGGTGAACAAACGCGAACGCACGCTCGTGCTCACGTCGAGAGGGACGACGTCGAGGTACAGACATTTGATGCTCGACGCGACGACGCTGTTGCCAAACGCCAAGAGAGACGCGAAGATGGACACGAAGAGCGAACGGTCGGTGGTGATCGAGGCGGCGGAACTGCGAGGGTGCACGAACGCGTTGTTTTTTGAGTGTCGAAAGCGACAGGATTGTTACGTGTGGATGGCGAAGACGCCGAGCGGGCCTTCGATTAAATTTCACGCGGAGAACGCGCACACCATGGCGGAGCTGAAAATGACGGGGAATCATTTAAAGTTTAGTCGTCCGTCGTTACACTTCGCGCCCGCGTTCGACGAGGAACCGCACCGGAGAGTGATCAAAGAGATGTTAACGCAGGTGTTCTCGACCCCGTATCGACACTTCAAGGCGAAACCGTTTTACGATCATCAACTCTGTTTTTTTTGGGAAGACGGCCGCGTGTGGTTTAGAAATTACCAAGTCGTCCATCCCGCGGGGAAAGAGGTGAAATCCCGAGGGTTGACGCTCTCGGAGACGGGTCCTCGGATGTGTTTACACCCGATTAAAATTTTTGCCGGCGCGTTCGGCGGCGCCGTGCTCTTCGAGGACGACACCTTTGTCTCGCCCAACGCGAGACGCGCCGAGAGTAAAAAAAGCGACGTCGGCGCGCGTCGGCGCAAGGTTCAAAAGAAACAGGATCGCAAGGCGCACAAGACGATGCACGCCCTCAGAGCGGGCGACATGGATGATTTGTTCAAGGACGACGCGTGACGTCTCACGAAACATCCATCCATTCCGTGCGCGTTCGTCCAATCGTCGATTCGCGCGCGGTTCGCGCGCGCGCTCTTTGAATGCACTCATGTCCAATGTATCACTTCGCGACGTCATCGCGCGCCTCGCGTTCGTCCTCGCGTCGTCATGTTCGCGCGACACGACGCGCACGAACGCGATTTCTCTCGCGCGTGTCGCGATTTCGATACCTTTGAGGACGCGCGCGCGTTTCTTCGCGTTGCGCTCGACGAACGGTCTCGCGCCCATTCGACGGCGACGACGACGACGCGCGCGCGAGAGGACGCGCGCGCGCGAGACGTCCCGGGATCCATACTCGCGCTCATGCGCGAGGCGTGCGGACGACGGGATCGCGCGCGCGCGGCGTTGGCGTGCGCGGCACTCCTGAGAGAGATGATGGGCGTCGTCGGCGCCGACGCCGACGGCGAAAACGCGCCGGCGCGCGCGCGTCGACGACGACACAAAGGCGGGCCGACGAGCGAGCGGCGATCGTGGGGCGATCGGGAGGTGCTGTATTGTGCGATGGAACTGTTGAGTGAGGAATCGAAGACGGTGGGGGGGGTACACGCGGCGACGCGGACGGACGCGAGGCGCGTGTGGGATAAAATCGCGGCGACGAGCGCGGCGGGGAGCGCGCGCGCGGAGCGAGACGTGGCGGAGCGAGCGATGCGAATGGTGTTGGAGGAGGACGATGTGGAGAGTGCGTTGATGGTGTTGGGGGAAAAGAGACGGAAATCGCCGAAGAATCCGGTGGAGGGGGTGAGGGGGACGGCGGGGAGGTTCGCGGGAGAGGGCGCGACGACGAAGAAGACGAAGGCGCTCGCGAGACATTTACTCTGGGTGCGACGAGTGCGAACGTTGAGGTTTAGTGATTTAGGACGAGAGGGGTACCGTATGTTACCGCTCATTCGTCGACCGGGAAGTGCGGTGACGAAGAGACGTCGATCGGCGGTGGCGAACGCGACGAACGCGGCGGACGACGCCGAGGCGGCGACGTTGGCGCGCGAGGCCAAGACGTCGCTTCGAGAGGCGTTAAACGTCGATCGCGGTGATGCCGCGTGCGCGGTGGCGTTGACGCAAATTGAAGCGTTTCAGGGAAGTTTTCTCAGAGCGAGAGAGGTTTTGACGCAGTGTTTACAGCACAATCCCGACGACGCCGACGTACACGCGGCGTACGCCGAATTGTTGATGAACGCTCGAGAGACGGGGCATCCAAAGAATACGACGTCGAGCGCCAACTTTCGATCGGAAATCGTGGACGCGTGTAAATCAGTGTTACGCGTGGATCCGACGTCGAAAACGGCGTTGATGACGCTGTGGAAGATGATTGATCGAGAGACGTCGAGTTTCGAACGAGAACGCGCGTTTCTTCTCGAAGCCGTCGCGACGCGCGTCGAGACGCGACCCGAGTCCCTCTGGGCGTGGCTCATGCTGGCGACGATGTTGACCGGTCTCACGGGTCTGTGCACCGTACAGACGGACCGCATGTCCTCGTCCTCCTCCTCCTCCTCCTCCTCCTCAGATTCGGACGAACCCGCGCGAGACGGAGACGTCGAAGACGTCGAACGCGCGGCGCCGACGTACGCCGACGCGCCGCTCGACGTCGACGTCATCAATCGCGTCTTCGACGAAGACAGAGACTGGTGGCCGGACGTCTTCTTCAAACTCGAAAAACCGCGCCTGCGCGCCGGTCGACGGGGCGAAGGGCGGCCGCCGGGGCCCGCGCTCGGGCGTCTGCGCGCGAAATTCATCGTGCTTCGCGTTTTGTTCCCCAGACGCGCGCCCGAACAGTACGAGAGCGTCTACGAGCGTCTGGAAAACATCGCCAAGCATCGCGATTCGGGTGCGAGCTTCAAGGCGTACGCGAGCGCGTTGAAGACGCGCGCCCGAGAGCGCGCGCGCCTGTACGCGCGAGACGAAGACGCGCGAGGGAAAAAGAGACGCCGAAAGCGCGGCGAGACGACGGCGCCGAGGGTTGACGACGGTGCCGAGCGCGTCGTCGCCAAAGGCGTGAACGCGCTCGACGGCGAGACGCTCGCGCGGTTGAAACACGGGTTCACGCGTAAACGCGCGGCGTTGATCAAGACGGAGACTGAAAAGCCGCCGGCGCGAAAGAAACGAAGGATGAACGCCGACGACGCGTGAACCGAGATTCGACGGTGCGCGGTGGACTCGTGGGATCACTTACAACGCAAATACGTCGCGGTGCGTGGTGACGTCGAACGAGGATGATTCACACGGCGAGCGTGATGCCGACGGGACAGTGGTCCGAGCCTTGGTACTCGTCGAGAATGAAGGCGTCGACGACCTCGACGCCGTCCGATCCGCCGTCGAAGAGTCGTCTCGAGGCGAGCGTGTAGTCGAGTCGTAAACCTTTGTTGAAGGGTCTGTTCCCGGCGCGCACGCTCCAGTAGGAGAACCAACCCGTCGCGCCCTCGTGGAAGAAGCGAAACGCGTCGACGAGCTTGTTCTCCTCCAACATGACCCCGAACGCTTCTCGCTCTTGCGGCGTCGTCCCCGCGCTTTTCTTGATGTGCGACGCGGTGACGTTCCATATATCTTCATCGCGGTGCGCGACGTTTAAATCACCGACGTACACGACGGGTTTCTTCGCGTCCAATTCCTTCAAATGCGCGCGCATATCGCGTTCCCACTCGTCGATTCGATACCCCAACCGTTTCAAATCTTGTCCACTATTCGGCACGTACGCCGTCACGAGATAAAACCCATCAAACTCCAGCGTCAACGTTCGCCCTTCGTCCGTGTACCCCCTCGACCCTAACCCCTCCTCGATCGACACCAATCTCGGTCCGTCGTACTCGCACTCGTCCTCGCCCTTCGCCTTCGCCTCCTTCGCCTCCTTCGCCTCCTTCGCGCCGAACGCGTCGTCCAACGTCGTCTGCCCCCCACCCCCACGCTTCCCCTCCCTCGATTTACACATCACCACCACCCCAGAGTACCCCTTCTTCACCACGCTCACCGCGAATCGCACGCACGCGTGTTTCGGGAACCTCTTTCGCAATTTTTCCGTAAACGCCCCCGCGTGCGCGACTTGCAACTTGTGCTCCTGCATGACGACGACGTCCGGGTCCTCCCTCCGCACGAGCGCCTCCAGACGTTCGAGCGACTTGTCGTAAAACGAACGTAACCCGGCGATGTTCCACGCGATGACGACGCACGCGCGTCGTCCGTCGTCGAGCGCGCGCGTCCCGGGTTGGATTCGTCGCGCGGCGTCGCTCTTCGTCGTCGATCCCTTGGGTTTTTTCGCGCGCGCGTCGCCGCGGGTCTCCTCGGCGTCGACCGCGCGTTTGTTATCCGTCATCGCGCGTCGTCGTCCTCTCTCTCGCGCGCGCGCGTCTCGAGGTGCGGCGTCGACGTCGACGATGCGATTGGGTGCGCGCGCGCGTACCCCGTCGTACTGTTTACCCATACACCGACGCGCGCCCATTCCATTCCATCATCACCGACATGTCGTCGTCGAGACCGAGGCTCGGCGTCCTGTTCTCGCGCGCGCGAGACGCGCGTCGTCGAGCGACGTCATCCGCCGTCGTCGCCGCGCGCGCGTCTTCCGGTCAACGCGCGCGCGCCGTGCGGTACGTCCCGCTTCGCGTCGTCACCGTGCGAAAAGGCGGCGGCGACGAGGTGGACGCCGCCGTCGACGCGTACGCCGAGCGATGTCGACGATACGCCCCGTTCGACGAAAAATACGTCAAGTCGAATCCGAAGAACGCGCGAGAGCCGGAGAGGCAGAGAGAACACGAGGGGGAGCGGGTGATGAAGATTATACGACCCAGAGATTACGTCGTCGTGCTCGACGAGCGGGGACGAGAGGCGTCGAGCGAAGATTTCGCGGATTTAGTGGCGAAGATCGGGGAGGGTGGACACGAGCGCGGGGTGTTTGTGCTCGGTGGACCGTTCGGGCACGGTTCAGAGGTGGTGAAACGGGCGAACGAGAGCGTGCGGTTGAGTAAGATGGTGCTGAACCATCGCGTGGCGCGACTGGTGTTGGCGGAGGCGATGTATCGCGCGCACACGATTTTGAGAGGGGAACCGTATCATCACTGAGGAGTGGGAACGCGTACGATGCGTGGTATCGTCTGGTTTACTTTTTGACGAAGAGTGCGCCGGATTCTACGTGTGGGGTGTACGGGAATTGATCGAAGACGGCGAAGCGTTTGATGTCGTGCGTCTGGCGAAGAATTTTGCAATCCCTCGCCAACGTCTCTGGATTGCACGAGACGTACACGATGCGATCGAATCTCGAACAGAACGCGCTCACCTCGTCGCCCATGCCCGCGCGCGGTGGGTCGACCAAGATGGTGCTCAAATCGTACGAGGCGAGATCGACGTCTTTGAGTCGCGTGTACTCTCGACCGCCGTCGAGGGCGTCGCAGAGTTCCTCCGCCGAGAGACGCGCGGTGACGACGTTATCGACGCCGTTCGCGGCCATGTTAACGTGCGCCGCCGCGACGGATGCTTTCGATATCTCCGTCGCGAGACACTTTCGAAATAACGGCGCGAGGGCAATCGTAAAGTGCCCGTTGCCGCAGTAGAGCTCTAAAAAATCCCGATTCGAGTCGTGCGCGCTCGCGTCTCCGTCGACCGAATCGCTCACCGCCGCCGACCTCGCCCACGCCAACATCTTCGCCGCGACTCCCGCGTTGGGTTGCGTGAACGACCCCTCTAATTGTTTGTAACTATACTCTTTCCCATCCACCGCGACTCTCTCGACGACGAAATCCTTCGCGAGCACCTTTTTTTGCTTTCTCGCGCGTCCGATGATGTCGATGCCCAAACGCCTTCGCAGCGCGTCCGCCTCCCGCTCCCACGTCTCGTCCAACTGACGATGATACAACAGACTCACAACGGCGTCTCCGGTCGTCGTCGTGAGAAAATTAGCTTGGAAAAGTTTCCTTCGCAAGACGTCCGAGGCGACGACCTCTCGCAACAGCGTCGGCATGAGTTCTCGTATGCGCGAGCTCGCCATCGGAAAGTCCGCGATCTCCACCGGATCCTTCGGACGGTCTGAATCACACATGGCGAAATAACTCCTCTCGCCGTCGTGCCACACCTTGAACTCGGCGCGCATGCGGAATTCCTCGCGCGCCGACTCGAACGTCTCCGTCGGCGGCAGCGCGATGATGTCATCAAAGTGTGATCGCGCGATGCGTTTCTTTTCCTCTAATTCCGTCTCATAAGATGCGGGACGACACTCAATGTCCAACCTGGCGACCGGTAGCGTCGCTCGGTAGCGTCGACGCGCGCGCGCGCCGGCGGCGCACAATGGGCGGAAAAAGTGATTGGACGCGAGTCGGCGCGCGCAGAGCGAACCGGCGCGTAACATGACGACCGCGGGCGCGAGGACGCGTTCCTGGTGCGTTCCCGGTGCGGTTTCGCGCGGTGATGACACGAGCGCGCGCGCGACTTCGTGTGAGGAGCTTGGGGAGGGCGCGGCGGCGGTTTCGTATTACGCGCGCGCGCTCTATCAACTCGTCGTCGTCACCGGATGATCACTCCAAGTCTTGGGCTATTGATTCTAAGGCGTCGAACAATTCGTTTGGCGTTCCAAACTCCGGAGGGCCGTATTGTTCGGACTCGCGGAGGAAAGTCTTGACGTCGTTGCCGTACTCGACCACGAGCGCCCCCATGGCGAGTTCCAACGTGTCTGATATTTTCCGCGCGCTCGCCACCGCCGGCGTGAAGGTTGCGGTCACCGCGCCGTCTGCATTGTTTCTATTGTTCGCGGTGATGCCTATAAAGTACAGGATGTTGTTGATGATCCTGTTTCGCTGCGCCACCAGCGAATTCGTCTGCACGGTCAAATCGCTCGACGTAAACCCGCTGGACGCTCGCACAGGTGGGGAACCTTGCTCTATGATGACTCGACAGGCCAACAAGGATGTCAACAACGTGCGCACTATCACGCTGAGCGACGGATTGATCATTCTAGCGTTCCCACGGACGTCCTCTGTCTTCGCCGTGATGGCGAGCGACGAGGCCGCGCGCGCGCCCCAAATGGCTAATTGACTGTACGCCTTTATCACCGAAGATAACTCTCGCGCGGCGACGTCAGCAGATAACACTTCACTTTGACGCAGCGCGTTCCACGCCTGCTGAGTTTCCGCGCTCTCGTGGCGGAACTTCGGCTTCGGAGTATTCATTTGCACGTATTTTTCACTAATTCTCTGCGCCGCGTCGGCGTCGGTATCTCTCAACGCAGCGAGCGTGGTGCGATCCATCGCCTTGTTCACCGATCGCGCGATCGATGCGAGAGGCGCAAGAGCGTTAGAAATCACCACCGACCAAGCCGCATCGGGCGTGTCTCCGTAAATGAGCTGGCGGCGACCGCGTCCACCGCTCTCCGCCACGCAACACAAGTCCAAGTACGCCAGATGCTGCACGAATGGAACTTCAAAGTAGTTCAGAGCAGCCATGAGCGGCTCACACGCAACTTTGGGACCTTGAGCCAAGCTCTGCGGTTTGAACTCGTATCGCTCCGTGAGCACGAATTCCGCACAGAGGATAGCGAGCGCCCACGACGTGCTAGCGAGCGCCCCCGCGCCCCAACACGACATGGATCCGAGCAACAAACCACGATAAGATTTCGCGCTAAGACGCACGATGAATCGACTCGTGAGAACCACCAAAATGTGCGCCGCGCACCCGTACATCGAGCGCTTCAAACCAGAGCGCGAGCAAGGCAAAAATCCTCGCTTCAACCGAAGACCGCGCGGGCGCTGCAACGACGGGAAGGTCGCCACGAACCCATCCGTAAACGACAAATACATTACCGTGAGCACGCCGAGCACGCATCCGAATTGCGCGGCAAACGCAGGATCAGACGCGTTCACCGTGAGCGCACCCGCTAAAGTATAAGTCTTCGTCGACCTCGCCGTGAGCGAGCACGCCAAACTTCCCGAGCACGCGAACGCGCCTCCGAGCGCGCCGATGCGCACGCCGTCGCGCATCATCGCCGTCGCGAATCTCTCACCGATCCTCTCCCCCTTCGCGATGCCGCACGCGTCCCGTTCACCGCTCGGGATGAACTCAGCCGCGCTCGCCTTGAAACACAGCGCCGTCGCCGCGCTCGCCGGCAGTTGCGCCAACGCGTACGCGAGCGCGGTCCACGCGCGCGACCAGACCCCGCGTTCAAAGCTGAAGAAATCCACGCATGAGAAGTACGCGAACGCCTGCGAGCGAAACGAGACGCGCGCGCGCGTCAGTCATCGATGCGGAAGGGTCGAGCTCGAAATCTTTCGGTTAGGGACGGAGGGGAACGCGCGCGCGACGCACGCCGACGACGCACCGCGACGAAGGTTGCGATCGACGACCACACGACGACGCCCGCGCAGCGCCATAGTCTCAACTCGGCGACGTCACGGGTGAACCACTTCGCGTCCATGACGTCGCGCTCGATTGTGGCGCATCATCGGGAGGTTCGCGCGAGGCGCAGCAGAGAGGGGAGAACGAGCGCGCGAGAGTGTCATGAATTACACGGCCGAGCGGCGAGCGATGAATTCTGAGAGAAAAATTATGCCATGGACATCGTCGTGAAGGAGTCCATGTGGTCAAATCTGCGCAGATTGCGAATGATTTCGTCCTCGAGCGTGGGAAGAGTCTCTCGCAGCGACTTTAAGACGTCCTTGTCGATGGCGAGCACTTCTAAATTGTCGTTGGCGACGATGGTGGCGAGACGAGGTTGACCGGTGAGGAGTGCAAGCTCACCGAAATAACTGCCGGGGCCGAAGTTGCGGAGAACGCGCTCGGGGGAGATGGTCGCGCCCGGGGAGACTCGATCGATGTCGGCGTCGGACTTTGTCGAGATGGCGGATCCCTTGAGAACGATGTAAAATTTGTCTGCGAGCTCTCCTTGGCGAATGATTTTCTTCCCGGGCTTGAAACTGAATCGTTTCGCTTGCTTGACCACCATCGTACGCTCGTACGCGCCTATGTCGGCGAAAACAGGAATCTTTGCCAAGGTGCGCTCGTAGCGCAGTCGACGCCACGCCATGCCGAGCTCCTTCGTCGGATCGTCCATCCCATCCTTGAATAAATCGTCCGAATCGTCGTCGCCCTGGCTCGAACGGCATATTTCGTACGCTCCTCGAGGAACCACCATCAAAGTGACGTCGTTGACCGCCGTGACTGTTTCGTTACTCGGAGCAGAGTGGAACATGCGCGATTCGTTGAAGTAACCTCCACTGTGAATCAAGTCGCCACCGTCATCTTCCACCTTTTTGCCCTTCTTCTTCGTGTGATCAATCTTCACACATCCTCGAGTCATGATGTACATCTCCTCGGGCGTGTCTTTTCCAGCGCTGATGATTTGCTCGCCAGCCTTGAAGTGCTTCGTCTGCACCAATCCAGCCAAGCGCGTTCTCTTCGTGTCCGACAGAGCATCGAATATATGCACCTTCTCGAGCACTGACTTGTTTCTAGACAATAAAAACTTACGTTCTCCGCCAGTTATCATCTCGAGCAATCCAAACATGACTGCGTAATGCGGTGCGGTGCGGAAAAAGTGCGCTCGCGAACCTTTGTACAGCGCGAGCGGCCCCTCTCTCAAAACTATGTACCTAAACGCCCTAATTGAATTTTTATGTATGTGTGGTTTCAAATACACATACGCGCGCGATGTATCGATCGGTTGCATCACCGCGACCGAGGCTGCGGCGCTCAGCACGCCGCTCACCGCTCCGAGCACGGGCGAACCCGGACTCAAAATCATACTTCTGACCAACGCCTCGCTGGCTATCGACTGCACCGTCAGATTAACGCTAGAACCCAGCATGTCCCGCGCAACGCTCGCTCCCACACCCTTATATAACGTTTTCCAACCCTCATGCGCGCATATCCGCTTAAACGCGACGATACCATTCTCGTACTCGCACATCGCCGCCGGCACTTGCATGCGCGTCTTAATCAAGTCGAACGGGTTACTCGAAACCGCGCCGATCCCTCCGCTCAAACATCCCGCCACGAACCTCTTCCACGCCGGCGCCGGTTTATCATCATCATCGTGTATACACTTTAACACCGGCATAAATAATCCGATTCGAAACACATTCTTCGAAGACTCTCGCAACGCGGCGACGGGTAAACCTCTGTACGGCCCGCGCAGCGTCCCCTCCTTGCGCGCCATGTTCACCAGCACCTCTCTCATGTTCTTCCCCCACGCCGCGGACGCTCCGGGAAGTTGCATCAGCGTCTTCGCGCGGTCCATGGGATTCGTCACCGTCACAGCGAGACACGACGCGACGGCGGAATTGGGCAGGGACACCCAGCCCGGAAGCGGTAGTTTCTTCGTGTTGCGCTCGACGGCGTCGCGTCGCGGGAGCACGAGCGTGGACGAGGCGGACGCCGACGCGCGCGTCATCGCTTCCGCGCCGCGGTCGCGCGACCGGCCCATGCGCGGCGACGCGTGCGGTGCGGAGTGCGGTCGGGGACGGGACGGGGACGCTCGTCCGTGGGTTTCGAGCCGTCGGCGAGGCGAGGCGAGGCGAACGGGGAGTGTGACGACGGGAGGCGGTGAACGAACGCGTGGACGCGAATGATGTGCGTTGATTACATGAGGTGGTCGTCGTCGTCGAAGTCGTCGTCGAAACCGATGGATGAGGCGTCGAAGTCGTGCTCGTCGTCGCCCAAATCCGCGGGCGACGGTTGGAACGAGTCGGCGTCGGCGGGGAGTTTTTTCAGTAATTCTTCAGACATCTCGCGGTCGGGGGCGGATGCGCTCATGGCGGCGACGGTGAGATACTTTTTTGTTCGGCTGTCCGGCTTGAGATCGCGAGAAGACATGTCGCTCATGATGAGCGGCGCGTACTCGGCGAAGCCTCCGCCCTCCGATGCGCACTCGAAGAGCGCATTGTACGTGGCGACGTTCGGCACGCCGCCGTTTTCTATGAACGTACGCACACGGTCGTGCGCGGCTTTAATTTGTCCGAGACGCCCGTAGGCGATGATGGCGGAGTTCAGTATCCACAAACTCTGCTCGTATTCCGTTCCGATGAACGAATCGGCAAAAGCAATCGCCTTCGTCGGTTCTCGCTTTGAGAGCGCTAAGATTCCGATGCCGACGCCGCACCCATCGAGCTCAATCGCGTCAGGGGGGTCACTCAACATCTCTAAAACGATATCAGCCTGACCCAGAGCACCTCTGGCCTTTAAGAGCGCTGTAAACGATCGCGTATTGTGGATGATATCATTGGAAAGCATGTCGAGCTCGATCCCGTCGAGCATCCTTCTCGTGTCTTCCAACAACGGACCGACCTCTTCCTCATCCTCGAAGAAATCTTCGCCAGCTTGCATGCTGAATTCATTCGCTTGCTTCGTGCACGCGGCGAAAAGAGGCACGAATGTGTCTGGGCCCGCCTGGACACCGGATTGTGCCATGCTCGCGCGAGCGTTCAACGCAGCCTCTAAATCACCCGCGCGAGCGCACGCCCCCAGCAAAATATTGTACATCTTCCGGTCTAGTGTCAACTCACGCTCTTGCATGAGTTTCAAAACCTGAGCAACACCGTTCAAATTGCTTTGCTCCGCATACGCCAACAACAACGTCGTGAACGTATATCTGTTTGGCTGAACGTCTCGATCGTCCATGGCAGCGAGGACTTCTTCAAATCTCGAATAGAACCGCTCCATATCGACGACTCCAGTTTTGAGCTTTTCCTTGGCGTATTCCGCTCTCAACAGTGCGTTAAACGTCCGAGTGTCGGCCCCGATGCCTAATTCTTCCTCCAATCGAACAAAACACTCGTTGACCGTGTCCAGGTCACCTATCGCCGCGAATGTGTTCATGACGGCGTTCGTCGCGACCAACGATTCTTTTCGGCCGACGTTCAAAATTTGCTTGTCGTTGTCTAATCCCTTCTTATATTCTACCTGTCCCCGAGCACCCGTCCAACGAGCGTGCGCGGAGCCCCGATGCGTGTACGACGTCAATTTCGCAAACTCCTCATCAGACCGTCTGCGACCCACTCGTTTGAACATTTCATCCAGAGCTTTCAAAGCGAGAGAGCGCGATTCAGCACCGCTCGGTGTGTGTTTACGACCTAAAAAGGCGTGCGCCACGACGCGCTCTTGATGCGCTTTGAGCGCTCTCGCCTTCTTCTTGGAGCGATTCCACACCGCTTCGACCGACGCACTCGTGCCCACTCTCCCTTCAAGCTTCATCAAACAGTGCAAGGTATCCGCACCCGGCGTTATATCGAATTCAAACATCATCGTCTCGAGCTCCTGCACCATCTCGCGATCGCCCGCCTTGGCGGCGCCGTTCAGAACCACTGTGAACATCATGCTATTCGCCAATTTTTTCTGCGGGCGTTCGTCCTCCTCCCCGTCCATCATGCCGCCGATGACGTGCGATAAATCATACTTTTCATCCATCGTTTCATCCTGCAAATCTCCCGGCACCCCGTACAGTAGCATGCGCAACCAGTTGAACGCCTCTCGATGGCGTCCCGCTCTGACGTACGCCTCCATCACCCCCGTATGCGTGCGAAAACACGGCGCCAGGTTCTCCGCGAGCATAGACTCCACGATACTCAGCGCAGCCTCCGGTTCCCGCGCGCGAGCCGCAGCGAACACGCTCAGATTCCACGCCACCCGATTCGCCGGCGCCGTCTCCGTCAGCGCCTCAAACTCTCTTCGAACGCCGTCGAAATCGTTCGCGTGCAGCGCCCGTCGCATCGCTCGCACGCGCTCAAAACTCACGGGATCCCACCCCCGCGCCCCATCGCGCCGTCTCCCGCGTCCCCCCCTCTCCCGCGCGGCGTCCCGCGCATCGTCCCGCGCATCGTCGTCCCTCTCGTCCCTCGCCGCGGCCTCGCGCGCGCCCTCCCCGTTCCCATCCGTCGCTTCCGACGCGCGCGACGCCGTCGTCATCCCCCGCACCGATCGACGCGCGCCAATCGCGCGCGCGCACGCCGTCGCGATCGCGCGCATCGTCCCCGGCGCGCGCGCCGGTCTGACGCTCGAGCGTTTTTTTCTCGAGAAACGTCATCGTCTCGCGCGCGTCTCGGCGCGCGCGCGAACGACGCGGCAACGCGAACGACGCGGAAACGCGCGAGAAAAAATTCTATTCGCGCGCTCGTCGAGGCGAGGGGGATGTTCGTGGACGATGTACCGCGCGAGGGCGCGGTGATGTTCATCGCGCGCGGGGACGCGATGGATGCGCCGGGGACGTTCGCGCGCGCGTTGACGGCGAGCGCGCGAGGGATCGCGCGAAGCGAGCGGTGCGAGGCGATCGGATTGACGCTCGCGATGAAGGGTGGGACGAAGGGGACGGTGGCGGTGCCGATGACGAGACCGTGCGAGGAGGCGTGGTCGAGAATGGAATCGGCGACGACGGCGGCGAGATGGACGACGACGACGAGGATCGAGACGCGCGATGAGGAGGATGAGGACGCGCTCCGCGACGCGCTGCGCGTGGGGATTCTAAGTCTCAGCTGTTATCGAGGGTGCGACGAGAAAAACGTCGTGCTCGTGTCGAGGAGGCCGATTCGACTCTCCGGGGAGACGATTGGTCACATTGCCAAGGCGCGCGCCAAGGCGGGCGTTCGCGTGCACGTCATACGAAGCGTCGACGGCGTGGACAGCTCACCGGATGAGAAGGCGGCGATGTGTAGGCTCGTGCGATGTGACGAGACGGGTGGGTGTTTGAGTAGTTCCCTCGGATGTTGTTTCGAGTGCGGTTTGACGGTGGGCGTAAAGGCCGATTTCGCGTTGCCCGACGATTTGACCAACATCGGTTTGCTCCGCGAACGCAACGGTGAAGACCACGACGGCGATGACGGCGAGAAAGATGCACCGTCGTCGTCCCAGATGTCGATCGTCCACTCTCCGGGATGTCGTGACGAGCACGCTGAGTTCAGAGACATTCCGGACGCAGAGCTCGAACAGATGGAGGCGTCGGCGACGACGAGCGTGAACATGCAAGTGTCCGTGAAAAAGCTGGTGAAAGGCGCTCAAGGCTACGAGCGGAAGAATGTCACAAAGAACGTGCTCATCGCCGTCGACGAAGTCCAGCGCGTCGTGAAATCGCTCGACGAGCCGCTCGCGCGCGTTCCGTGCGGCATTATGCTTCCGTGCTTCGGCCGATCGGGAAGACTCGATGGGCCCACGACGCTGAAAGCTGACGCAAAAACTAGATTTACGAAGAGTGCGCTTGAACTTTGGCTCGTTCCGACGAGTGATGATTTGGTTTTTCTGTTCACCCGTCAACGACCGCGGTACATCGAGACCGTCTTACAACGAATCACGCGCCGCCGCGCGCAAGCGTTTTGCCGAGCATCGATGACTGGCGACACGGAGGATATCGAAAACGCTCGCAATCTCGGTATGCCCGAGATCACTCATCCTTTATCAGCCGACAAGAGTGGACGCGTGTTTTCCCTCTCTTTGGGCGCCGGTGTGGGTAGACAAGAGAAATTTTACTGGTTGACGAATCCCGACCTGCGCGAAGGCATCGAAGAGTTGCACACTCTCAAAGCGATGTTAACGGCGCCACCGACGCTACAAAGTCACTCAAACGTGTCGCAATCGTCACTCGATGACATGCGGTTCGTCGATATGGCGATGCGCGAAATGACAACCGAGGTCCGCGAAGCGTCTCAACAGCCGCCTCGTCGAACA
>Ga0208410_1000173_pt1 | contig 39994 bp, 28 predicted proteins | sample ETN02SmetaG_3_FD_185787 | JGI IMG/M metagenome (GOLD analysis project Ga0208410, IMG submission 185787) | Marine microbial and viral communities from oxygen minimum zone, Eastern Pacific Ocean - ETNP2014F10-02SV257 (SPAdes) (version 2) | ecosystem: Environmental > Aquatic > Marine > Oceanic ... | reverse complement strand
CGCGGCGGCGAGTCTGAGACACCGGATGAGATCGAGAAAGGCGCGGATCGGGGCGGTGGGAGCGGCGGCGAAGAGGGCGGTGAGGTCGCGGAGGAGGGCGCGCTCGACGGCGGCGCGAGGCGCGACGTCGGCGGGACTCGCGCGCCGAACGACGGATAGTACGGCGTCTCTCGCGCACTGTACCTCGGGAATCGGACCGACGCGTTCAGCCGCGAGGACGATGGATGCATCGAGCGCGGCGTCGCACGCTTCCGATTCCTCATCGCGCCAGTCTCCGTTGAAGACGCGCTTGACGAGGACGTACGCCGCGAGCGCGTTGACGCAGTGCCATCGAAGAACTTCTGGAGCCTCTCTTCCCCCGCTCAGCGCGTCGAAAGGGTCCAAAAGTTCATCCTCGTTCGCCAGAGGAGGCAAATCGTCGTCCGCGCTCGCGTTCGTCGACGTCGATTCCGCGTCTTCGCGCACCTCCGCCACCGCCGGCGCGCCTCTCGCGCTCGCGCGCGGCCGTCCCGCCTCGGGCGATTCCCACCACGCCTCCCACGGTTTCACGAGCTCGCCGCTCGCGATCGCGCGCTCGAAACTCGCGCGTTCCTCCTCGTTCAACTTCTCCGGGTCCAGTTCTCCCCCGAGACGCAGGACTTCTAAACTCTTCTCGCTCAGCACGCACCGCTCGCCGTCCCCGTCGCCGTCTCCTTCCTCGTCTTCCTCCTCGCCCTCGCCCTCGCCCTCGCTCGCGGACGCGAGATCCAACGTCCCGTCGGCGAACGCCTGTCGCTTTAAACTCTCCATCATCGCCGTCCGCGTCTCCGACGTCGCCGTCAACCCTCGCATCGCGCGCGCGAGCTCATTCTCGTGAAAAGCGCTTCGACACCTCCCGTCGTTGTGCCGCTCGTAGCACGCGAGCGCGCAGAGCTTGGCCCCGCATTTCGGACAGGAATACTTTGAATACGCCTTTTCACACGCCTCACACGTCGTCGCGTCGTCGTCTCGCCGCTCGGTCGACGAATCCATCGGCGAGCGGCTCCCGCGCGCGGCGCCGCACTCTGACGCGCGTCCATCGTCGAGGCGATGCGCTCGATCGCGCGCGGCGCGGCGAAGCGATGGCGCGCGTCTGCGGTGCGCGCTCGCTCGTTCGCGACGACGGAGGCGTGCGTGTACGCCGAGCGAGGGGCCCCGGGAGAGGTGCTGCGCGTGGAATCCATACCGTTGTCCGCGAGCGTCGGGGACGACGAGATCGCGGTTCGCATGCTCGCCGCGCCGGTGAATCCGTCGGATTTGAACGCGATCGAGGGCAAGTACCCGGTGTCGCGAGAGATGCCGGCGGTGGGCGGGAACGAGGGCGTGGGGGAGGTGACGGCGTGCGGGCCGGGGGCGTCGGCGGCGGGCTATCGCGTCGGCGACCGAGTGGTCCCGAATCGATCGTACGTCGACGGGACGTGGCGTCGAGAGGTGGTGGCGCGAGCGAAGGTGTTTGATGTCATCGATCGAGACGTGCCCGTGCACGAAGCGGCGATGTTGACGGTGAATCCGTGCACGGCGTACAGACTGTTGGAGGATAACGGCGTTCGTGAGGGAGAGACGGTGGTGCTCAACGCGGCGACGTCGGGCGTCGGGCGCGCTCTTTTGCAGCTCGCGAGAGACAGAGGAATACACACGATAGCCATGTGTCGACCTCGACAGAGCGCGGAGGCGACGGAGGAGGTTTTCGAGTCCTTGCGCGCCGACGGCGCGAGCGTCGTCGTGCCGGACGTCGAGGGTAAAATGTTACGTCTGGATACGAAAACCCGCGAGCTCGCCGCTCGCGCGCGATTCGGTTTCAACGCCGTCGGTGGTTATAGCGCACAAACCATGCTGCGACTGCTTCAACCCAACGCATCATCCGTCATGATCACCTACGGAGGCATGTCCAAGCAACCGCTCGTCGTCCCCACCGGCGCCTTCATATTCAAAGACATCACCCTCCGCGGTTTCTGGCTCACCCGCTGGCTCGAGCGCGACGAACGCACCACTCAAGGCGAAGGTCGTCGCGACATGCTCCACCGCGTCTCCACCGCCGTTCGCGACGGCGTCCTCCGCGTCCCGCTCGACGCTTCGCGAGACGTCCCCCTCGCCAGCCTTCCCGCCGAGCTTCACCGCGACGCCACGGAGGACGTCGACGCCCTCACCACCCCCATCCTCGGTCGCAAAAAAATTCTCGTTCGTCTCTGACGGCTCGGCGCGCGTCCTCTTTCCCTCTCGACTCGCCCCTCGTCGCGCGCGACGCGAGCGTATGGCTATCTGATCGACTCGCACACTGTTTACCCACACGCCAACGCCCGCCGCCACTCCCAGGGATGGCCCACCTCGGCCCGCGCCCGACCCGCCGTCCGTCGTCACATCTCGTCGCGAGGACGTCGCATTCGCGCACGAGCGTTCGCATTCGCGCGCGCACGAACGAAAGCGCCTCCGTCACCGCGCCGACGTCGTCCCCAAAGTCGTCCGCGCGCGTCCACGCGTCGTGTAAGGCGCGACGAGACTCGGCGTTCGAGCGAACGAGGGTTCGAGGGCTTTGCCCGCGTCCGAGCGGGCGCGCGCGAGATGTGCGGAATTTTCAGCGTTTTGCGCCTCACGGGCGACGCGAGGAAGAACCGTCAGCGCGTGTATCAACTGGCGAAGCGCTTGCGTCATCGAGGACCGGATTCGTACGGGATGGAGGTGCGCGTGGACGACGAGGGGAGGCAAACCTTCATGGTGCACAAGCGTCTGAGCATCGTGGCGCCGGGGAAGAGCGGCGATCAACCGTTGTTCACGGACGCGAGTAAGAAGACGGCGTTCATCGCGAACGGTGAGATTTACAACCACGCGGAATTACGGGAAAAGTACGGCATCGTGAGCGAGAATAAGAGCGACTGTCAAGTCATCGGGCACCTGTACGAGCAACACGGACCGAGCTTTGTGTCCGAGTTGGACGGTATGTTTGCGTTTGTGATCGAGGATCGCGAGAACGATGTCATCGTGGCGGCGAGAGATCATATGGGTAAGATTCCCATGTACATGGCGAACGGAAAGGATGGGAGCGTGTGGTTTAGTAGCGAAATGAAGACGCTGCACGACGACCCGGGGGTGGCCAACTACGAAGCCTTCCCGCCCGGTTACGTGTACGTGAAGAAGGGTGATGCGCCAGCGACGATGGAACGTTGGTACAACCCGCAGTGGGTGGCTGATGAAAACTACGTGCCGACCAAGGAGGCCAACTTGCCCGAACTTCGAGAGTGCATCGTCGACGCCGTCACCAAGCGCTTGATGGCTGATGTTCCGTACGCCGTGCTCCTCTCCGGTGGCTTAGACTCCTCGCTCATCACCTCCATCGCCGTGCGTCAACGTAAACTAGCGAAAAACACGTACGGTGCCGATGAACCGGTGCACTCTTTCTCCATCGGTATCAAGGGTGCCCCGGATTTAGTCGCTGCTCGCAAGGTGGCGGAGCAGCTCGGTACGATTCACCACGAGGTTCACTTCACCCCCGAAGAAGCGCTCGACGCCTTGCCCGACGTCATCTGGCACCTCGAGACGTTCGAACAAGTTCGAGCTTCGGTGCCGATGTACTTGTTGAGCCGTCACATCAAATCCTTGGGTTTCAAGATGGTGCTCTCTGGCGAGGGCGCCGACGAGCTCTTCGGCGGCTACTTGTACTTTCACAAGGCGCCGAACCCGGCGGAATTCCACGCCGAGTGCCGACGCAAGACGATGCGCTTGCATCAATGGGACGTTTTGCGCGCCAACAAGTCGACGATGAGCTGGGGCATTGAGGTTCGCACGCCGCTCTTGTCTCAACAAGTCATCGACGTCGCGATGAACATGAGACCGGAGGACAAGATGATCGACATCAACAAGAAGGATGCCGACGGACGTCCGTACCTGGAAAAGTACATCCTTCGAAAGGCGTTTGACACGCCCGAGGATCCATACCTTCCGGAAGAGGTCCTCTGGCGCCAAAAAGAGCAATTCAGCGACGGTGTTGGCTACGACTGGGTCGACGGTCTGGCGGCGCACGCCGAGCTCGAAGTGTCGGATGAAGAGTTTGCCAGACGCGCCGAGCGTTTCCCGCTCCACCCGCCGACGACGAAGGAGTACTACCTCCTTCGTTCCATCTTCGAAGAGCATTTCGTCACCGGTTTTGAGAACGGTGACTGCGCGTACGCGACGTGTCCGTTCGGCAAGTCCATCGCGTGCTCGACTCCGGAGGCGGTTTCGTGGGATCCGGAGTGGGAGAAGAGCGTCGGCGACATTTCTGGTCGAGCGGTGAAGAACGTGCACGTGGCGGCGGATGAATTCGAGGTTAAGAAAGATGCGGTGAACGAAGGCGTGACCGCGTCGATGGTGGGTGGTGTTCGCGAGCGAGGTGTTCGCGTCAAGGCGCGCGCTTCGCGCGGCGTGCAGCGGCGCGGAACAAGTTACGCGCGCTTCGCCGGGCTGCGCGCCGCGCCTTCGTGCAAGGTCTTGTGTTTGTAGAGCTTTGAAATACACATTCATACGATAGGTATCAATTACATTAATTGCACCAAGAATTCTCAAGTATGTTTCATCTTGGAGACGTCAACCATGGAGGCGTTTCTCGACACGCTTCTCGAAGCCACCGGGCTAAACGCCGAGGCGTTGGACAGAGTGGACGACGCGCACAGAGACGAAGACACGCGAGTCGCCCCCGTCTCGGTTTCCCCTCCATCGATCTCCATCGATCGCTCGGAGATCGATCCCGACGGCGATCCAAGCGATCCCGCGTCGATCGATCGCACCCGAGGTAAGAGCACCGGCGTCGCCACGAGCCTCGATCGCGTCTCGTCGTCGACGGCGGTGAGAAACTGCATCGATCCATTCCTCTTCGGTGATTTCAACACCCCCGCCGCCGCTCTCGTCCCCGTCGACTCCTCCTCCCCTCGCGTCGGACTCGCGTCTCTTCCTCCTCCCTCTTTCACCAACCACGCCCTCGCCTTTCCCGGCGTCGGCGGTCTTCGCCCGTCCTCCTCCAGCCGCGCGTCCGCCTCCTCCGCGCTCGCGAGCGCCGACTCGAATTTAATAGTCTCCAACCCACCGTCGTCCATCGAGTCCACGAACGCGTTCGCGCCTCCTCGCAGTGATCCCTCCATCGCGCTCTCGCTGAACAACGCATCCTCATCCACCGCGTCCGACGACCCATCCCCATCCGCGTCATCCACCGCGCCCGCTCGGCTCCCACCGCGCGGCCCATCGCGAATTCTTCGCATCATCCGCCCCCGTCCGACGCGCACGCGAGTCATCGCGCGCGTCACCACCCCGACCTCCTCCTCCGATTCCATCGACGTCGCCACGAGACTTTCCTCGCGGTCGTCTCGCGTCGCGAACGCGCGCGCGGCGACGTCCACCGCGATGGCGCGCATCGTCGACGGTTGTCGCGCGCGCGCACCCATGATGATCGATCACCCTCCTCGCGCTCGCGACGCGACGCGACGCGATCGTCGAGCGCGCGGATGAACGCACAAAAAATAAATGCGTTCGATTCGTCCGCGTCGACGCGCGCGAATCGTCGACGATGCGCGCGTGCGGGCGCGCGCGGGAGGCGCGCGCTGGCGCTGACGCTGGCGCGCGCGCGCGCGCGCGAGAATCCGAGACCGGAGATGGATGTGTATTCGACGGGTCATGACTCGTCGAGTGTCGGTGTCGACGTCCGCCCCGCGCGCGCGGGGACGCGCGTCGCCGCGCCTCTGGATAGGACGGCGACGAGAGGTGTGATGGGGCTAGTGTCTCACTCTATATGGATGGAAATATATTTATGGAACATCAGTATGGAGCGTCTGGATATGGGGCAAAGAAAATGAACCGTCGTCGGACATGATACTCATACTGTGAGCATGGGAAATGATTCAAGAGATGAAGGGATGCGGATCGGCATTCGGACGCGTGGATAAGGGGCGGCGCGTCGAGGACGAAGGGCGTCGCGACGGAACGGCTGGAAGTCCTCGTCGCGGGGTTCGTCGTCGCGCGTATTTTGTGTTTCAAGGCGATCTACTCGTCGGTGCGGCGCGCGCGACGCGCGCGGACGACGCGGCGGCGAGGGGCGTACGAGACGCGACGGTGGACGTCGGCGTCGTCGTCGGCGGCGCGCGGCGCGTCGTCGGCGGCGACTCGGGCCGCGGGATAGACGGAGGCGGAGGCGAGCTCTTCGCGCTCCAAGGCGTCGATGGGGTTCCACGTGGCGGAACTCCCGCGATGGCGCGTGGACGGGCGGGGCTGGGCGCGGCGGTCGGCTCGTTTGAGCTCTCGCGCGCGGTTGTAGTGGTACGACGCCTGCGCGGGGGCGCCGGCGCGCTCCTCGAGCTTGCCGCGCTCGTATTGCACGCCCCAGTTCTTCGGATGCATCAGTTCGGTGCGTTCTAAAATCTTGCGCGCGGCGGCGTAGCGTCCGAGTCGGCGTTCGCATTCGGCGAGGCCGAGGAGGCACACCACGTTTCCGGGCTCGGCGTCGAGGCCGCGCTCGTAGAGTGTTCTCGCCGTCTCAATCGCTTTCGCGTTGTCCTGCGCCCGAGCCTCGAAGCGCGCCCACGCCGCCCACGTCTTGACGGACCAAGCGGCGAGAGAACTCGCGATTTGAAACTGCTCGCGAGCGACAGAGGCGTCGCCGTCGGGGTGTCTAGTCTCGCTCACCGCCCACGCGTGTCTGAGGTAATGATTTTCCGGATTGGCCTCGATGCCTCGCTCGTACAGCTGTCGAGCCTTGTACAGATCACCACTTTGCGCCTCCAATCGCGCCAACGATTGCAGCAAGTGCGCGTCGGTGGGATTCGCGCTCAAGCCCCGCGCGTACGTCGCCGCCGCCGCCCGAGCGTCGCCGAGCGTCTCTTCGATCTGACCCAGGGCGTGAATGACGGCGGCATTATCTTCATCCAACGCGCTCGCCTTTGCGAGAAGCTTACGGGAAGCTTCAATTTCGCCCATACGAGCGAGACCTTGCGCCCAGACCTGGTACGTCTTCGCCTGCGCCGCGATGGCTTGCGCCGCCGCGACTTTACCGCCGGCACTCGCTTCGACGAGCAAGTTGACGGATCGAGAAAACAAGTCTTCGTGCGCGGCGCTGCGCGATTGATCCGAGGACGCCATCTCCATCATGCCCCACTTGCGCAGAATTTCCGCGCGAACGAGCGGTTGGTCTTCGCAGTGCAACAACGCCGCTCGATAGAGACTCCTCGCCCGCTCGGGATCACCCTGAAGGAGTTCGAAACGTGCCCACTGTTCCCACACCACGATTTGACCCGGCGCGCGTGTCGTGCGCTGATAAAACAGCTGACGCGCGGTCTCGGCTCGCCCAGTTCTGATCAAATCCCACACAAGCTGCCACTCCACCAGGCCGCCCTCGGGATCGCTCATGGCTGCCGCCGCTTTGCGTCCCGCGAGGTCCACTTTGCCGGTGTACTCGTAACTCGACGTGATCGCCGCGCGCACCGTGGTGATGAGCTCCGCGTTCTCATCGATCGAATCACCGGTTGGTACCTCCGTGGCGTCCACATCGATCACCGAATCGGCCTCGTCGATGACTTGTTCCTCGTCCACCGAAACCAACGCGACGGCGTTGATGGCGGCCAACGTCTCCGCGTCAGCCTTCGGTAAGGCGGCGATGGCGGTGAGAGAAGACCTAAACCTGGCGAACTCGTCCGCATCGATGGTACCATCGTGATCGACGTCGAGGATCGTCATCAACGCTTGCGCTTCCTCGCGCAAGTCTGCGTTCTCTTCGTCTTCCCAAATCGTCTCCAGCACCGTGCGCAGCTCAGTGATCGTGACCCGACCGTCGCCGTTAAGATCGAACGCGTCGAACAGTCTATCGTGGTTACCACCGCGTTGACGTAAATCGGCTTGCGTGAATGCGCCAAACTTTTCTTCCGCGGCATCGTTCGCGGCGTCGGCGAGCTCCGCGAGGGCAGCGGCGGTGCCGGTGTCCTCCTTCAAGCCGCCCTTGTACGACGTGTGCGAAGCCTTACCCGCTTCCGCGGCGAGATGCATGGCTGCCGTTCGAATCTGAATCTCGACGCTCGTTCCACGTTTCATCGACAACGTCGCCTCGAGCGGCTCACCCACTTTATCGAACGCCACCTTGATGGTGCTGTGGAGAGAGGAGTACCCGTTCGGTTTCGGGTTGCTTATGTAATCCTTCGTCCGTCCGGACACCGTCGGAAACATCGTGTGCACTATTTGCTGCGCGCGATAACACGCCGCGTTTGCAGCTTTCAACGCGCGTGCCTCCATCTCCTCGTACGTCGCGTCTGAAAACACTTGACCCACCCCCGGAGGTTCCGCCCCGCTTCCCGGCTGCGGCGTCAAGATGAGTCGCATTCCTAGTAAATCGTGCACTTCCTCTCGCTTTCGTCCATCTCGAATGATCTTCTTCATCGTGGAGTACCGAGACTTGCGACGAGCTAAGACCTTCACCCCACCTCGGCCCATGAGCGCGTTGAGCGTCACATCCGAGTTCAATTTGTCGTTCAAAATCTTTACCGTCTTGTCCAAAATCACCGCGTCGTCGGGACTCTTCGCCGTGAGCCACTCCTCCAACGACGCGTAAGACGTCGGAAACAGAGTTTTGAACGCCAAATCTTCAGACTCGGCGCACAGAGACCCTGTGTTCAACGCGTGCGCCATCGGCGCGTAAATTTGCATCGTTCGCAGAGCCAGCGTCATCCTCTGGATGGGTTCGAGCTCGTCGGCGTTTCGCAGGGCGTCCAAGTTATACGCCAACTCTACCACGACGGCGCGAATGTCGTGAAACGAGAGATAATACGACCTCAAACGTTCCGCTGCGTTTTCATCGTACGACCTCACTCTGCTCGGCACGTCGTGCACTCGTCCCACGTCGTGCGCCAATCGCATGACGCGTTCCCCGAGCACGTCCTCGATCTCATCCAGGCTCACCGTCCCGTGTATCACCGCCTCCCGAAGCAATCCCGCGGATATACACTCCGCATCCATTCCCAAATCCGCCAGCGTCAGCGTCACGTCCACCGCACGCTCGTGCGCGGGCTTACGCCTCTCGCCGTCCCTCGGAATCTGCTGCAACCTCGGAATCGCCAGCGTCAACGCGCTCAACAACATCTCCTCGTTCACCTCCTCCCTCCCGCTCGCCGCCAACCTCGGCGATATCGCGTCCCACGCCGCGACGAAATCCACCACTCTCGACCCTCCCGCACCGCCGAACGTCACCCTCCCGGGCTCGCGGCTCACCTCCATGGATAACCCCCCGGGTCGTCCCCTCTCCTCGCGCGCATCGCTCGTCGACGTCCCCACCGCGCTCGCCGCGCGCTCGTCGTCACCGTCTCGCATCACCGCTCTCCACGCGCGCCCTCGCATCGGTCTCCCGCGCGTCGTCGTCGGCGTCGTCGTCGTCATCTTCCGCGCGAACCTCCCGCGCGCGCGCCATCTCGAGCCTTCCCTCTCGCGCGTTCCCTCTCGCGAAATCGCGCTCGAGCGCGCCGACGCGACGACCGTCATCGCCCTTCGCGTCTCTCCTCCCTCGAGCGCTCGCTCGCGCGCCTTCTCGCGCGGCGCGGACTGTGGGCGCGCGACGACGTCATCGCGGCGCCACCGCGGCGACCGACCGGAATGCAATGGGAACGCGCGCGCGTCGCGCGTCGTCGGACTTCGTGACGCGCGTCTCGAGCGCGCATCGCGCGTGGAAGTCGTCTCGATCGAACGCGTCGATCGGGACGACGCGATCGAGAGGGAATCGACGCGCATGACGCGCGAGACGGATGACGTCGGGGACGATGACGCGCGAGCGCGCTCGAACGCGACGCGAGAGGGCGCGCGAGGGGCGTGCGCGGGGACGGTGGCGCGCGCGGTGACGCACCCGATGGATACGGTCAAGGCGCGCGCGCAGGTTCGAGGGCTCGGGAGGGGGAACTCGGCGAACGGGGGGTGGAGAGGATTGTACGGCGGATTCGGCGCCGTCGCCGCGATGGCGCCGGCGGCGTCGGGGGCGTATTTCGTCGGGTACGAGAGCGGGAAACGAGCGTTCGGGGAGTCGGCGTCGGCGAGTGCGTTGGCGGGGATGTGGGCGCAGGCGTTGGCGGGGGTGGTGTACACGCCCATGGACGTGGTGAAGGAGCGACTGCAGACGCAAGGGGCGCTGGCGGAGACGGCGCGGGCGGGGACGTATAGGAATTGGACGCACGCGATTCGCACCATCGCGAGAGAGGAGGGGGTGAGAGGATTGTTTCGAGGGTACTGGGCGCAGAATTTCGTCTGGTGGCCGTGGTCGGCGGCGTATTTTATGATTTACGACGGCGCGCGAGGGGCGGCGGCGGCGTCGACGGCGAGCGGCGAGACGTCGCCGACGATGAGTTCGGCGTGCGCGACGCTCGCGGCGTCGACGGCGACGGTGATGACGCATCCTTTGGATTTGGCGAAGACGCGGTTGCAGACGCTCAGGTTTGAGAGCGCGAGTTCGGCGTCCATGCGGAGCGTGCTCGCGCGCGTCGTCGAGCGCGAGGGCGTTCGAGGACTGTTCGCCGGCGTCAACGCTCGAGTCGCCGCCGTCGCCCCGGGCTCAGCCATCAGTTTTTACGTGTACGAGACTTTGAAACAATCGGGTTGGTAGATGATTATAGGCGTAGCTTTTGATTAGTTTGTATAGAAGAGACGTTGGTTTTTTCCGTATTCACACGCGCTATTCTTCTCGCCGTCATTCCTCATCCGCCTCGGTCGATTCCACCACCTCACCGCAGTCGAACCCGTCGACCTCGTCCCAAAACACCAGTCCGCCCGCCATGTGCATCAGGTTATCGACCCCCCATCCCCGCGCCGCGAGCTCGTAAATAGCCATCAACGACGGTGTCTGCACGCCGTTCTCAAAATCCACCCCCGGTTCCCCGATCACGCCGCCGACGTCGTCGTACAGAATCAACGGACTTCCCCACTCCACTTGCGCCGTCAATTCGTCCAAGAAATCCTCATTCTCCGTCACGTTCAGGTATCCGCCGCCCACGCGTTCGGGAAACGCAAACGCGCTCAGCGCCGCCTTCCCCCAATTTTTCGGATCGCTCGCATCAATCGCTCGATAATACTGCGCGTTGATCGCTCCCCAACAGTGCCTCGCCTCATAATCGCTCTCCGGCCGCACGTCCACGAGCGTCCACCCGCCCTCCTCCTCCATCGCCCTCGCGCTCGTCGGCGTTATCTGTTCCAACCCGCTCTCGATCAGCTCCTCTTGCATCAGCCTCCACACCGTCGGTCCGTTGTACGACTCGAGCGGGGGCGACCCATCGGGTCGTAAGAACGGTCCCGGGGTCCACTTCCCGTCCTCACCCACCGCGCGCGCGCGATTCGCGCGTCGTCTCGCGCCGACGATGCGTTCGCGTCCCGACGCGCCCATCGTCGTCATCGCGCGCACGCCCCGCGTTCGAGGCGTCACCATCGCGCGCGCGGTCGCGCGCATCATCCTCCGTCCCTCGGTCGCTCGCTCGCGCGTCCTCGCTCGCTCGCGCGTGGTGGTCTCTCGCGCCCGTTCGTCTCGTCTCCAATCGACAGCGCGCGCCCGGTGGGAACCGATGTCGCCGAGCGCGCGCGCGCGTCTCCCGCGCGCGTCCCCATAGACCGCATCGTCACCGTCGTCTCCATCGTCCACTCGCGATGCTCTCGCGGTCGCGTCGTCGCGTCCTCGCGGTCGCGCTGCGCGCGGCGTCGAGGCGCCCCTTCGATTCGAGATGGGCGTCGACGACGACGACGACGCGCGACCGCGAGGACGCGCGCGCGTCGACGGAGGCGACGATGTCTTCGTTTTCTCGAGAGTGGGCGACGCGCGCCGAGCTCGAGCGCGTGGACGCGCTCGTGGGGGAGGCGAGGGCGCGCTCGGGACGCGCGGCGTCGACGAGCGCGGCGCCGCGCGCGCGCGGGGGGGCGACGGTCGACGCGCCGTGGCGAGGAAATCTTCGGTACGACATCGAGGCGTTCGAGGCGTGGTTCATGCGACGGCCGCTTCGCGTGCTGGCGCGAGCGGTGGTGGTGGCGTATGAATTGGGTGGCGTCGCCGCGCGGGTGGCGACGCGCGCGGGCGAGCGTCGACGGCGCGCGCGCGCCTTCACCGAGACGCTCACGAGACTCGGACCGGCGTACATAAAGTTAGGACAGGTGATGTCCACGCGCGCGGACGTGTTTCCGGTGGAATACGTGGAGGAATTGTCGAGATTACAGGACGCGTTGCCGCCGTCTGATGTGCGCGAGAGCGCGCGCGCGCTCGAGCGAGAGCTCGGCGTCTCCCTCGATTTCTTTGAAAGATTCGACGAAACGCCCGTGGCGGCGGCGTCTCTGGCGCAGGTGTACCGCGCGACGCTTCCCGGCGGTCACGACGTCGCCATTAAACTCCAACGTCCGGGTCTCGCCGAGCTCGTCGCGTTGGACGCCGTCATTCTCAGACGTTTCGTCGGCGTCGTCGGCTATTGGAGAAACTTTAAGAGCGACGTGGTCGGCATCGTCGACGAGCTCGTCGGTCGAATATTCGAAGAGATGGATTACGCGCGCGAGGCGAGCAACTGTGAGCGGTTTCGAGAGATGTACGCCGAGGACGGAGACGCGGGCGTCGGATTGGCGGGATTGGTGCGCGCGCCTCGCGTCGTGGCGTCGCTGAGCGGAGCGCGCGTGCTCACGATGGAGTGGGTGGAAGGCGTTCGCCTCACCGATGTGTCCGTCATGCGCGCGCGTGGGATCGTCCCGAACGAAGTCCTCGATCGAGGCGTGCGCGCGTCGTTGCATCAGTTGCTGAGCGCGGGATTCATGCACGTCGATCCGCATCCGGGGAATTTGCTCGTCGCTCAAAACGGCGGATTGACGTATTTAGATTTTGGAATGACGGTGGAGGTTCCCATCGAGACGAGACGCGCGATGGTACGTGGATTGGTAGGATTCGTCAATCGCGATGCGAGAGGGTTGGTGGATGATTTAAAGGCTATGGATTTTCTTCCATCGGGGGTCGACGTCGCCGCCGCAGAGGAGGCGCTTCGCGTCGTCTTCGCGGGCGAGAGCGGGTCCAAAGTTCGCACGAGTAATGATTTCATGGGCGTCGTCTCGCAATTATCCACGGCGCTCATGAAACACGGATTTCGTCTCCCGCCGTACTTTTCGCGCATTTTGCGCGCGTTGGCGGCGTTGGAAGGGACGGCGACGACCATCGACGCGTCGTTTCGCGTCGTCGATAGGAGTTACCCGTTCGTCTTGTCGCGCGTCTTGAGCGATAAAAGTCCCGAGATGCGCGAGAGTCTGCGACGATTGCTCCTCGCAGACGATGGATCGATTCGATACAAGCGATTGATTCGTCTCATTCGCGCGTACGGGGTGGAGACGACGCCGATGGCGTCGTCGGAGCGCGCGGCGAAATCGGATTGTCGACGCGCGCTCGAGCGCGTCGCCGCCGGCGTCGACGAACTCGTCTCGGGCGAACGCGAGACGACGAACGGTGAGGAGGAGGCGAGACGCGCGACAAAAGTCGCGCTGGAGGACGCGATAGCCTTTCTTTTGAGCGAACGCGGTGCGTCCACGCGTCAAAGGCTCGTCGACGACGCCGTGGACGCCTTGGCTTCGCTCCTCGAAGCCGCCGAAGCCGCCGCCGAAGACGGTGCCGACGACGACGACGGCGTCACCCTCGACGGCGCCATCGACAGCGCGAGATCCACCCTCGTGGCGCTCGCCGATAATCCCGATCTGTGGATCCCGGTCGTCGGTCGCGTCGCCGCCGCCGCCGACGCGCGCGCCGCCGTCTGCGATTCCGCGCGCGTCGCGCGCGCGCGTCTCCGTCGACTCCGGCTCGACAGGCTCGCCCTCGGTCGCACCGCGATCGACGACGCGAAAGAATTAGCGAGGAAGATCGTACACGAGCTCTCTTCGCCGAGTCGAGAGAACCGCGCGCGCGGGTGTACGACATCGTAGAAGAAGACGTCTGTCCCGAACGCATCTGTCCCGAAAACTGTCCCGACCCCCGTCGTCACCGCTCGCCTCGCCCGCGCGTCGCGCGCGCGAGGCATCGTCGACGAGACACCCTCGCGCGCGTCCTCGCGCGCGTCTCGCGCGCGTCGGCGACGATGACATCGCGTCGCGACGCCATCTTGGCGCGCGCGGCTGCGCTCTCGTCGTCGGATTCAGACGCCGACGCCGACGTCTCCGCGCGCGATGGCGACCGCGCGCGCGCGCTGGGACGTCGTCGACCGACGGTACCGCTGGAGGAGCGCCCCGTTCGACGCGACGCGCCGTATCTCCCGCCGGGAGACCGATCGAGGAGCGCGGGCGCGGCGGCGGCGGCGGCGGCGGCGGCGAACCGAGGCGACGCGGCGTCGACGAGCGGCGCGGAGACGTTTTCGCGCGCCGAACGCGCGGCAAAGGAAGACGCGAGACTGTTGACGCGTCTGCCGGAGTCGGAGCGACCGATGGTGACGCAAGAATTTTCCATGCGCGCGCGGGCCAAGGTGCCGCGCGCGGCGAGACAACGATTTCTCGACGCGCTGACGGCGAAAAAACTTCGCGCGGCGGCCGACGTCGGCGCGAGGGACGACGTGGGGATGGAATGGTTGGAGACGCATCCGGAGGCGCGCGCTCGGGCGGTGCGAGAGGCGATCGAGGAGGAGATGAAGATTCACGCGCGCGCGACGAGCAAGGTGACGTATCGAAATTTAGCGGCGCGGCTCGCGATGCGAGGGGGCGTATCAGAGAAACCGGCGCCGGGAGCGCTGATGCAAGGGTACGGATGCGTGGAGGCGGATTCTATCGATCTGTCGCGCGCGATGCGCGTGCGAGGGGACGCCGTGCGATTCTTTGTCGACGCGTGTAAGCATCGAAGCGGAAACGCGCATCCGCGATGGCTCGAAGAATCCGCGGACGAGGACGGCGAGACGACGAATGAGATCGTCGCGAAGCTCGAGCGACGATCGAGGGAAGAGGAGGAAGAGGAGGACGAGACCGTCTCGCCGGAGGCGGTCGTCGCGAAAGTGTGTCGAGAGCGCGTCGAACGACTCGTGAAGACTGGTTCGTGCGACGCCGCGCTGGCGGGCGTCGTCGAGCGCAAGGCGGTGGAAAAAGTCATGGCGCGTCACGTAAACGCTCGAGACGCGTCGTTCGTGGAGCGAGAACGTAAAAGTATTGAAAAACTCGTGTCGAATCAAGCGAAACGCGAATCATCGCGACGAATGACGTGACTGACGGAATGCAGAATGTGTGTAATTTTAACATAGCGGTACTCTTCATCCGCGGTTTCTCGTCGCGCGCGTGCTCGCTCGAGTGGAACCGTTCGATGTTTTCTTGTTCGCCGCCGCGCGCTTGTTCACGGCCGCGAAGGGGACGGAGGGTGGCGGCGTCGGGTCCGCCTCTCGTCTCGTCTGTCCGTTGGACGTCTTCGAGCCGACGGGGCGAAGCTCGACCAGAACGACTTCTTCCCCTTCGAGAAAGACCGGCTCCGGCTTGGCCCATCGCTTGATGCCCGTCTTACACTTGGGAACGGAGATGAGCTCGCTGTGACCCGCGTCTTCGGCGTCGATGGAAATTTCGTTGAACGCGGCGTCGAATCGAAAGTCGATTTCGTCCATACTCTCCACTCGAGGGAGTCGAATGAGGACGTCCACACCGTTCTGTTCGGGCACCTTCATGATGGTGTACGTGGCCACGGTTTCATCGGAGGGAACGATGAAAATGTCTCGCAAAATTGCGATTGCTATGATGCTCAAGATGATGGCCCAGAGACCGTCGGCGAGCTTGGCGGCGAGTTCTTCGACGGTGTACGCCGACGCGTTGAACGGCAACTTGGCGATCACATCTGCAGGAAGATTGAGAATCAAAGTCGCGAGCTTAGTGCCCACGCTCTTCGCCGTGGCGGCGCGCACTCGCTGTGTCCAGGGAATGAATCGCTTGTGGTAGCTCTTGTGCAACGCGCTGTAAATGCGCACGACTTCTCCCTTGACGGGGGCGACGATCTTGTTGAGGATTCCGACGGTGGAGATTTTGGAAACCACGTGACGCCACAACGAAGAGCCCTCTTCCATGAGATCGAGCGCTCGCATGGCTTGTCTCGTCGAGAACTTTTTGGGCAACTTTTTCGGAGCCTTGCCCGTCTTCATCTTTGCGTCGTGAATCTTCCGCGCCTCCTTCAAGTCAGCCTTGAGCTCCTTCAACACCTTCATCTTTTTCGGAATCTCGCCGACGTGTTTGGACACTTTGCCCACGGCGTCTTTACCCGCGTTGACAACCTTGGGAATGTGCTCGTTCGCAGCGTTGACAACCTTGACGGTTTGTTCCTTGCCGACTTCGACCACCTTTTTCGTTTTCTTCTCCACGGCATCGACCACCTTGGGAATGTTCTCCTTGCCGAATCGCACCGCTTCCGCGGTCTTCTTCTGGCCGAATCGCACCGCTTCCGCGGTCTTCTTCTGGCCGATCTCAACGACTTCTTGCGTCTTCTTCTTCCCCACTTCAATGGCCTGCGCCGCGCGTTGTCGCGCCGGTTCTGTGCGCCGTTGAAACCACACCGGCACCCACGCCTCCTCCGCCGTCAACAATTTTTCCTCCAGCATCTTCACCCGCAACGAATCCCTCTGCTTCGTTCGCGCGAGTTCATCCCTCAGGGTTTCAATCTTTTCCTCCAGCGCTCGCGTCTCCGCCGCTCGCCGCGTCTCGGTCGCCTTCGCGTCCGCCGCCGCCGCCGAGAGCTCCGACTCCGCCGCCGACAGCGCCGCGTTCACCCGTTTCATCTCCTTCGCCGCCCATTTCGCCTCCTCCGCGCGCGTTCGCATCTCTCCCCGAATCGTCGTCACCTCCTCCGCCCTGGCCGCGGCGTCCGACTGAAACGCGTCTCTCTCGCGCTCGGCGCGCCGCAGCCTCGCCGCCGCCGACTTCTCCGACGTGCATCCCACCGCGCACTCCTGCGCGAACGCGCAGTTCACGCCACAGAGCGCGACGAGAAGCGCCAGAATAACGCTCGAGACCGCGCGCGCGCGACGCGCCATCGTCCCGCCTCTCCGCGCGACGCGGTCGCGCGCGGATGAGATGCGCACGATCGAGATCTTTCGATCTTCGATCGGCTCTTCGTCTCGCGCGCGACCGCGTCGCGCGGCGTTCGTCTCGCGCGCTCGCGCGCGTGAACTTTTTCGGCGGTCGTCGCGCGCGTGAATCCGACGCGTCGCGGTCGTCGCGCGCGAGTCTCTTTGTGAAGAATCCGCATTCCCGCGCGCTCGCGGTGACGACCGGCGACGCGCGCGCGCGCGCGGCGACGACCGGCGACGAGCGCGCGCGCGCGAGGCGCTCGGGGACGACCGGCACCGACGCCGCGCGCGCGCGTCATGGCGGAGGATCTGAGGAAGAAGCGCGAGGCGTACTTCGCGGAGTTGGCGCACGCGGAGGCGGCGCGCGCGAAGAAACGAACGGCGGCGACGCGCGGGAGAGCGGCGACGCGCGATGGGGACGGAGGCGAGCGAGAGGAAAAGAGATCGCGCGCGGTGGGTGCGACGGCGGCGACGGGACGCGCGAGAGGGTGCGGCGTGCTGAAGACGAGTGGATTGGCGATGCGGCGCGGGACGGCGCCGGCGACGACGAAGACGGGCGGGGAGGCGAAAACGGGCGAGGGTGGGGGTGGAAAGACGATCACGGAGATTCCGAAAGCGCCGAAGGGGGATCCGTGTGATTTAGATCTGGAGAGACACGACGTGCGTCGGTTCGCAAAGGTGAGGTTGCCTCAGAACGTCGTCGGCGGGAGCGAGGCGCGCGCGCAAATATTTCCAAACGGACCGGTGGTGCGATTCACGGTGCCCGTGGACGCCGAGGGAGGGGAAGAGGTGGAGTTTGCGGTGGACCCGTGGACGGCGGACGATGTGCCACCGAAACCGCCGGGTGGGGCTGGTGTGGAAGAAGACGAGGAGGCTCCGCCGCCTCCGCCGGGCGAGCCGCCGGCGGCTCCGTGGACGGCGTTCGGCGGAAGAGTGCCGCCGCCTCCGCCGCCGCCTCCGGTGGGCGCGGTCACGGGGACGATGGACGTTCCACCACCGCCGCCTCCGGTGAGCGCGGTCACGGGGACGATGGACGTTCCACCGCCGCCGCCGGGATCGCCGTGAGCGTAGCGGGAAGCCGCGAGCGTAGTAGGAGCGTAGAGTTTGTGTCGGTGAAGAAAATGTGAAATTTCAGCGCATTCGTGTATCTGTGTCCATCATCTTGATCTCGCGTCGGTCGCTCTACTCGCTCGAAGGCGCCGGCGCGGGAGCCGCGGAAGGCTCTTCCATCGGGTAATCTTCGTCGAGCTCTTCCACGGTGAGGTCGAAGTCGTCGGCTCCGTACGGTTCGGGCGCGGCTTCCGGCGCCGGCGAGGGGGCCATCGATTCGTCGTCTTCGTCTCTCAACGCGTCGCGAGCGCGCTCGATGCGAGCCTGTTGCTCGGGCGTCAGTTCGCCATCACCATCGATCGGAAGCAAAACGCCATCGATGATGTGAACGACGCTTCCGCACGCCGGAATGTCCGCCGCGACTATTCTCGCTTCGCTTCCGACGCCCTTCAAGAACACGTCACCCTTCCACGCGCTCACTTCCAACGCCGCGGATGAATTCGTAAAGATTCGCGAGAGAGCCGTCGGAAGAAATTCACCCTTCGCAGCCTTCGCGCGGAGCTGCCCCCAATTGAGACGTTCATCCGGCACGGCGTGGTACGCGACGACGAGCGCTTTGATTTCGTCGTTTGAAAACATCTTCGAGAGGCCCTCTTTGAAATCGGCGTACCCTCCCCACGCCGCGAACGATTGGATCGCTTCGTTCGACGGCGCAAAGAACGTGTCCGTCGCCGTTTCGTTGTTCAGCGCGTCGCGGATTCGAGGCAAGTCTTTGATGGCTTCCCTCAGCGAGCTCAGCATGGGAGTGGATTCGACGACGTTCAACATGGTCTCGCACGGCGCGTCCTCCTCTTGCAACAACTTTCGACCGTAGTATCGGAACCGTCTTCGAAAGGGACGAGCGACGACAGCGGCACCGCCGTACGTGTTGAATCCATCGTATCCGTACGAGTATCCGCCTGGAAAGGAGCGTGGGCGAGACGCGCGCGTCAGTCAGTCTCACAGAACGCGGACGCGGACGTCTCATACCGTAGTACACCACAGCCTCAACCGGGGCGCAGAGCGCGCCGAGGATGAATAGAGAGAGGATCTTCGAGTTTTCTCTTACGGACATGTTCGGTCGTCGTCGCGTCGCGCAGTGATGACGCTGGCATCAGTCTCGTCCCGTCTCGTCTCGTCGCCATCGGAACCTTCGGAACGCGACGTCGGCGAGCGACTCGCCGCGGGCGCCTCTCCTCCATCGTGTGACTACCGTTTCAATTACAAGAGAACGCCGCCTCAATCGCAGAGTCGGCGCCATACGTATAAATACTCCGGTCGTCCTCGCGCGTAAAGCTCTTCCGGCACGCGCGCGAGGGATACTTGCTCAAATTTCCCCGTCGGCGCGAGCAAATTCTTCACAATCTCTGGACTCAGCGCGTACGGTGGTCCGCCCTCGAAATCACCGCAAGGAAACACGAGAGACACGAGGACTCCACCCGGTTTGATCACGCGCGCGTACACGTCCGCCCACTCTTTCCTTTTATTCGGGTCGATGGCGCACAAAAACGTACAGTCGTACGCCGCGTCGAACCGCTCCTCTTCCAAAACGTCGTACTCGAAAAAATCCCTCACCACGACCTCGACCTCGCTCCCACTCGGAATATTCTCCGTCTTCAACCGCGCCGCGCACGCGTCCCGAGCCGTGGCGCTAATCTCCAACCCGACGACGCTCGAGAAGCCCGCACGCGCCAACGCCGCCAACGCGTACCCTCTCCCGCACCCCGGCACGAGCGCGCGCCCGTCCCCGATCGCCACCTCCCCTCGATCCAACATCACCTGAAACCCCGGTTCGGTGCGTCGACAATCGAACGCGTCGCCCTCGTCGATCCCGTTCGCCCACATGCGCTCCCAATCCGTCCCACCGCGCCCGTTCGCGAACGCCGACGCCGCGGTCGACGTCACGCGCGCGCCCTCCTCCGCGTCACCACCACCGCGCGTCATGACCGACGCGCGTCGAGACGTCCGGCGGATTCGCGTCGCGGCGCCCACGCCCACGCGAACTCGAACAGCCATCGACTGGGGACCGCGCGCGCGCGCCCGCGCGCGCGACGCGTCTCGACGCGTCCGCGACCGTGCATCACGCGGTAAACGGTGGTACGTATGACGTATTACAGTATTACGACGGCGTCGAACGAAAACACACAAAATCCCGACGCCGAGCGCGTCGAGCGTCGTCGGCCGGACGGAGGTGGTTGGACGCGTCCGTTAGGGCACCGATCGCACGTTCGCACTCCCCCTCGCCGTCTCGCGACGACGGAGAACGAACGAACGCCGATCGACGCGAACGAACGCGACAAAAAGAATTCTACCCTACCCATCAGTTCTTCGATTGGCACGCGCACGAATCGCACGGGCATCGACACCGCTCGCACCCGCAGCTCTTGTGCCCGCAGGCGCCGCAGGTGGTGGCGTTCGCGCACGCGCACCCACCGGGGGCGCACGCGCAGCTTCCGGCGCACTTATCGCACGCCATGACACGAAAAAAACGTAAAAATTCGGTGCGTTCGTTCGTTCGCTCGCGAGTCGTCTCGCGCGCGCGTGAATGCGGCGACGCACCGCCGACGTCAATCTGACGAGGATTCGATCGATCCGTCTCGAGACGCGTCGCGTCGTGTACGACGAGTCATGACTCGAGAAAGTCCACCGTCCACCCGCGTGCCTCGAGGTGCCGACGGTCGGTCGCGGTCGGTCGCACGAGGGGGGACGCCTCCCGACCGGTCATGACTCGAACCGAGCCCCTCCACGCCGCGACCACACGTACGCAGAGGTCAAAACCTCCCGTGTCCCCGTCCGATGCACGGTTCATGCATACAAAAAAAAACACCACATCATCGTATAGTACATGTGAGTATGCATCGTACACTACGGTACGCGCGACCGAACACGTGCGACATGCGATATATATCGGACGCGCGGACCCCCGCGCGCGGCGGCGCGACGGGGACGATCGGCGCGTCAGATCTCGTCCACCGTTCGATTCCACGACCGACGACGACGGACGCGTCCGTGCGCGTGACTCGAGAGCGACAGACGCGCGCGCGACGCGACTCGCGCGCGCGGACGGCGCGTGTCTCGAGCGCGCGACGAAAACCCGCGCGAGAGGGGCGAATCGATCGAGATCGAATCGATCGAATCGCGCGAGAATTTGATCGAATCGAATCCGTCGTGGACGGCCGAGCGAGATGGCGGGATGCGCGAAGATGACGGTGGCGGTGTTGCGGGAGGAGTTGAAGTCTCGCGGGCTGGACGCGACGGGGCTGAAGGCGGTGCTCGTCGCGCGATTGGAGGAAGCCATGGCGGGCGAGGGCGAGGGCGAGGGCGCGGACGCGGCGGACGCGGCGGACGCGGCGGAGGAGGAGGACCGAGCCGAGGCTGAAGAGGAAAAGGAAGAAGAAGAAGAGGCGGAAGAAGACGACGTTCGAGCGAAGGCTGATGAGATGGCTGATAAGGCGATCGAGGATCACGCGGAGAATGAAAAGAAGCGCGAACGCTCGCCGGAGCGCGACGACGCGCCCGAGGCGCAGCGCGCGCGCGTGGAGAGCGATGCTCCCACCGCGGTGGATGCGGCGGCGGCCGGTGGTGAACGTTTGACGAAGGATGGTCACAACTTTGCCCTGTACGATTTGCCGGATGGTCAAGTGCGCAGAGACGTGCCGACGCAAGGGAACGAGGGGCGCATCATCGGTCGCGGCGGGTCGAAGATTCGCGAGTTGCAGGATCGATTCCGCACTCGAATCACCATGAACCGTCCCGCGGCGTTGGCAGAAGTCGTTGGTATGTTGGAACACGTCAACGATTGCGCCGACGAGATCACTCGCATCGTCGAGGATGGTAACATTCGCGAGGCGGCGGAGCGCGCCGGTCAACCGGTGGCCACCGGCGCGTACAGCTCGTACGGCGGCGGCGGCGGCGGCGGAGGATTCGGTGCTGGCGGTGGCGGTGGCGGTGGCTTCAGCGGTCACATGGAAAGCGTCCCGTGCGAAGGTCAAGAAGGCCGCATCATCGGCCGCGGCGGCGAGAACATCCGTCGCGTCGAATCGCAAACCGGTACCCGCATCAAAATGAACCGCGTCGCCAACGTTGCCGAGGTGTACGGTACGCCGCAACAATGCGCCGAAGCGATCCGAATGATTCAAGAATACATTCACACCGCGCCGAACCGAGGTGGTGGTGGTGCTAGTTTCGGCCAAGGCGGGTACGGCCAGGGCGGGTACGGCGGCGGGTACCAACAGCAAGGTGGCTACGGTGGAGGTTACGGTCAGCAAGGCGGTTATGGTGGTGGATACCAACAGCAAGGCTACGGTCAACAGGGCGGCTACGGTCAGCAAGCCTACGGTGCGCCCGCGGCCGGCGCCGGCGCCGGCGGTCCTCTTCCGCACGGTTGGGAAGAAGTCAACCCTGGTAACGGAGGACCGGTTTACTACTGGAACACCGTGACCAACGTGACGCAATACGAGCGCCCGACGAACTAGGTCGCACGATTTATTAGACGACGGTTTCTACCAAAAGGAATCATCTTACAATTCTTCGTGCCTACAAATACAGTCCAGTGTCGCGTTCGCGCACTCTCGCGAATGACGCTTTCGATGCGAGCGAGCGAGCGAGCGAGCGAGCGCCTTTCCAACTTAATAAAATCATTCACTCTTCTCGTCTTCGACCAGAAACTCTCGAGGCATGACCGTGCCTCGCCGTCCTTTAAACTTCCCCATGATCCCGGGTTTGCCTCCGGCGACGGATTCGATCATTTCGTCCCCCGAGGCGTCGACCCAAAAAGCGCCCTCGACGAGCTTGTGCATGCTCCACGCGAAATCCGCGCGTGATTCGACGTATTTCGTCGCCGCCACGAATTCTTCTCTCGTCAGTCTCGATTGACCACGCTTCGTCGCGCTCAACACCACGTTTACGGGGGACTCGATGACTGGAAAACTACACACGGGTCCAACTCGAGTCTCCAGTCGACGCGCAAACTCTCGCACGGACGCCCTCGCTCGGGATCCTCGAACACCGTTAAACATATTTAATACGACGCTTCCATCGTCCTTGAGGGCGTCGTGACAACTCTGCAAGAATGCTTCCCCGCTCACGTGTTCGGGTATCTCTCCGTCGCCGTCAAAGGCGTCGAGAAAGATGACGTCCACCGATCCCCGCTCAACGTCTCGCATCGCCTCGGCGCAATCTCCCACTATAACGTTCATCATCTCCTGCCTCCCTCTCGCCCGAACCGACCGCTCGCTCGTCGTAAACTCGACCCTCAAACATTCCCTCGCCGCCTCCACGACGACGGGATCGAGCTCCACCGCCTCCACCTCACACGCAGGATACTTCAGTTTCGCGAACGCCGGCGCCGCTCCCGCCCCTAACCCGACGTACAAAAACTTCACCCCGTGCACCGCCTCTCTCGCGCACAGATCCACCCCTCTGTGCGCCACTCCGCCCGTCGCCGCCGCCGTCATCACCCGCAGATACTCAAACGGCAACGCGCTCGCGTCCGCCCTCGCCTCCTCGCCCTCCCCTTCGACGACGTACGCCAACCCTTGCTCGACATCATTAAACCGCAACGACCGCCACGGTCCGAACGCGCGCACGCGCACCGTCCCGTTCGTCTCGCTCGCGCGTTCGAACGCCGCGCGCTCGTCCGCCGGGTCCCACTCCAGGTACGCCGCCTCGGAGCGCGCGCGGTCCTCGTCGCGGTCGAGCGCGTCGAGCGCCCGCTCGGCGGCGGTGAAAAACCATCGCCCGGGCGCGAACGCACCGTCCCGCGCGGCGCGCGACGCGACGGTGGGTGCGCCGCGCGCGCGATGGGCGTCGGCGGTGAAAAACCACGGCGCGCGCGCGTGCGCGCGAGACGCGCGCGAGACGCGCGTGCGACGCGCGCGGTGGACGCGCGCGAACGCGAACGCACACCGCGCGTCTCGCGCGCGTCTCGCGCACGCGCGCATGGCGACGCGCGTCGACGCGTGACGACACGCGCGCGAGGGGAACGGCGCTCGATGAATGGGAACGCGCGCGCGCGCAGCCGCACATCGCGACCGGCGTCGAGAGTCGAACGCGTTTCCATCGCGGTCGCGGTGCGCGCGCTCGAACGTGATGTCTGCGATGCGTCGAGACCTGTCGGAGACGTACGAACCGGCGAGCGGACCGACGAGCGCGCCTCGAGTGTTGGGATGCGGCAACTTTGGCACGGCCAAGCTCATGCGAAGGAAAGCGACGGGGGAGCTGGTGGCGATCAAATACATCGAGCGAGGGGCGAAGATCGATGAGAACGTCAAGCGTGAGCTCGTGAATCATCGGTTGTTGACGCACCCGAACATCGTGAGGTTCATAGAGGCGGTGGTGACGGAGAAGCACTTGGCCATCGTCATGGAGTACGCGAGCGGCGGGGAACTGTTCGATCGGATTTTGAAAAAGGGGAGGTTCGAGGAACCGGAGGCGAGGTATTTCTTTCAGCAGCTCATATCTGGCGTGGCGTATTGCCACGCGAAAGGGGTGGCGCATAGGGATTTGAAATTAGAAAATACGCTCGTGCACGGGGAGAGCGTGCCGCGCCTGAAGATTTGCGACTTTGGATATTCCAAGAATTCTCTCATCGATAGCGATCCGAAGAGCACGGTGGGGACGCCGGCGTACATCGCGCCGGAAGTATTGGAGCGGAAACCTTACGATGGCAAGATGGCGGACGTGTGGTCGTGCGGGGTGACGCTCTTCGTGATGTTGTGCGGACGGTATCCGTTCGAGGATAAACGCAAGCCGCGCGATTTCAGAAGCACGATTTTGAAGATTCGTAGCTGTGATTACGCCGTTCCGTCCGGGGTGAGACTGACGAGAGGATGCTTAGACTTGATTCAACGGATTTTCGTCGTCGACACGGCGCAAAGAATCGATATACCGGGCATTCAGGCGCACCCTTGGTTTCTCACCGATTTGCCTGCCGAGCTCGTGCGCGGCGACTTTTCTCAGCTCGAGAGCGAGACGAGCCCGACGAGTACGATGTCCATCGAGGAAATACACGCGATAGTAGAAGAGGCGAAGATTCCATACGGTGGTACGGGTCGTGACTTGGTGGAGGACGGAGATCACGACATGGTGACAAGCGGTGAGTTCGACGACGACGACTTTTGAGGCGTCGACGCGTCGCCCCCCCTCCCCCGGAGTTCCGAGTCTCGCGTGGCGTGTAGGACGAACGGGAACACGATTAGAGTTATGAGTAATGCAGACTAGTCTGTTTCTCGTTACAAGGCGCAGCGCACGCCCGTTTTCCTTCTAAAAAATCTCCACTGCCCCTCCGGGCGGCGGACGCCTCGACCCCTATCCAATTAATCGTAAAACCAATTTAGAGCTTGATTTCCACATCAACGCCGGACGGAAGCTCAAGACCCATGAGCGCATCGATGGTTTGCGCCGTCGGGTTGTGCACATCGATCAATCGGTGGTGCGTGCGCGTCTCAAAGTGTTCCCGGCTATCCTTGTTCACGTGCGGCGAGCGCAAGACGCAAAAGATGCGTCGCTTCGTCGGCAACGGCACCGGGCCGGAGATGCGCGCCTCCGTCGACTTGGCCGCCTCGATGATCTTATCGCACGCGTTATGCATGTGGTTCGTCTCAAACGAGCGAAGACGGATGCGAATCTTGGACGCTTGCACGGCAGCCTGCGCGAAGGGCGGAAAAACCAATCGAGCTCAGTCAGTCTCAGTCTCTTCGTGTCCAGTCACCCCACGCGCGCGCGTCGCCCGTGGGTTTCCCGGACGCCGCGCGCGTCCACCTCGGCGCGCGCCCCGCGCGATCGAACGTAAAAATAATACCCATCGCGCGCGTCGAGGCGTCTCGCCACCTCCCGCGCGCCGCGCGCGCGATGCGTCGACGTCGCGCGCGCCGTCGCCGCCCTCGCGCCCAGGGTCTCGTCGAATGAATGAATTCGCGCGCGCACGCACCGCTTGCGCCGTCGTCGCGCGAGGTTTGGTCTGCGAACGAACAGGAAATAATTTTTTCACGTCAGTCTTCCCGTTCGCGATGAACGTCGTCGTCGTCGTCGTCGTCGCGCGTCTCGAACGCGCGCCGTCTCTCGACGTCACTCGAGGGTTTCGCGAGCTCGCGCGCGTCGGCGCGCGCACCGTCGCGCGCGATCGCGCCGGTCCCGCGCGGAGCGCGGAGGTAGATTGCGTGGTAAACATGGTCGTCGGCGCGGACATCTCGGCGTGCGTTCGACGCGAGCGCGGCGGCGTGTGCGGGGGCGCGCGCGCGGAACGGCGCGCGCGGGGGCGGGCGCGTGGAATGGCGCCTCGCGAGGTGGTGTGGTATGGTGTGGTCGATGAGTCATGACCCATCAAGAGTCCCTCGGTGGCGGCACACGCGTGGAACCTCGCGCGCGAGTTCGAGACGCGGCGTCGGAGGACGATGGCGACGATGGACGAGCGAATCGACGGTGCGCGCGACGACGGGAGGCGACGTGAACGCGTTCGATTCTCGACGCGCGCGATGCGTGACGCGCGCCGCGGTGGATTCGACGGGGAGACTGACCGGATGGGCGTCGCTGTTGGATGTTTTTGAAATCGCAAAGCGCTCGTGTTGCGCCTGCACGACATCGAGGCGGTGAAGTTTGGTGAATTTAAGCTCAAGTCGGGCATCATGTCCCCGATTTACGTCGATCTTCGCGTCATCGTGTCGTATCCGGACGTGTTGACGTCCGTGGCGGAGTGCATGTGGGACGTGCTCTCGGCGAACGGGGCGACGTTCGATAACATGTGCGGCGTGCCGTACACGGCGCTGCCGATCGCGACGTGCATGTCTCTGTCGCATAACATTCCGATGTTGATGCGTCGCAAGGAGGTGAAGGCGTACGGGACGAAGAAGCAGATTGAGGGCGCGTTCGAGGCGGGCCAAACCTGTCTCTGCGTCGAGGACTTGGTCACGTCCGGGGCGTCGGTGATGGAGACGGTGGAGCCGTTGGAGAACGTCGGCTTGAAGGTGAAGGATGTGGTCGTGTTGATCGATCGCGAACAGGGAGGTGAAGCGCGACTGGCGTCGAACGGCCTTCGTCTCCACTCCGTGTTGCCGTTGTCTCGCGTCTTGAAGACTTTGGAGGCTGAGGGTAAAATGAGGTGCGCGCGCGACTCGCTGCGAATCTACCCGAACGACCGTCGCGAGGGCGTGCTTCAGTCTTCTCGTTTGCGCGACTTCTACGCGTTCTCGAATTTTCATGCACGCAACATAGAATCTCGGTAGCTCCGTATTCCTTTCCCTCGGCGAGTCTGCTCATGATTCGCCGAGGTGGATATGCACCGACATCTCGAGCGCGCCGTCGCGCGTCAGCAAAGAATATCGTGACTGACTCTCACGCTTCGTTCGTCATCGTTTCGATCGCAGCTCCGAACTCGTACAAAAAGTGAAGGACTTCATCGCGGCGAACCAAACCATGCCCGTCGCCGGCGCAGAAGCGAAGAAGCCGACGCGCATGTCGTACACGGCTCGCTCCGAGCTCACCGACAACGCGTGCGCCAAGCAGTTGTTCAACTTGATGGAGACGAAAAAGACGAACTTGTGCGTCGCCGCCGACGTGACTACGGCGAAGGAACTCCTCGAAATGGCTGAAATTCTCGGTCCAGAAATCTGCATGCTCAAGACGCACTGCGACCTGTACCCGGATTTCACCGAATCGTTCGGAGAGCAGCTCATGGCGATCGCGGCGAAGCACAACTTCATGATCTTCGAAGACCGTAAGTTTGCCGACATCGGTAACACGGTGGTCGGTCAATACAGTAGCGGTGTGCACAAGATTGCGGACTGGAGTCACATCACCAACGCGCACATCGTCCCGGGTAGCGGCATCATCGACGGGTTGAAGTCCGTTGGTCTTTCCAAGGGTCGAGGTTTGCTCTTGCTCGCGGAGATGAGCTCCAAGGGCACGATGGCCAAGGGCGAGTACACGGAAGCCGCCATCGGTATGGCGGCGCAGCACCCGGACTTTGTCATGGGTTTCATCTCCACCAACCCAAAGGCGTGGAAGGCGGAGTGGAGCAAGGGCTTGATCAACATGACTCCCGGCGTGCAATTACAAGTGGGCGGTGACGCTATGGGTCAGCAATACAACACCCCGCACAATGTCATCGTTGAAAATGGTAGCGACGTCATCATCGTCGGTCGTGGCATCTACAAGGCGGCTGATCCTGCGGCGGCGGCGAAGGAGTACCGCGCCGCGGGTTGGGAAGCGTACCAAACGTCCATCGCGTAGACTTTTGTAACGTTTAGTTTAACAACCGTCGGTTTTCTTATTTACAACGTATCATGACTACGTGTCCGACTCACGAGAACAATTTCTTGACGGAAATGTTCTTCTCGCTATCCTTTTGCATCACCTTCGAAACAGCCATTTCAAAGTCCTCTTGCGTGACGTGAACCCGACGCTCTCTAAGAGCAAACATACCCGCTTCAGTACACACCGCCTTGGACTCCGCTCCCGAAGCGCCGTTCATCTTGCTCGCGATCTTCTTGAGATCGATACCGCGAACGAGGTTCATCTTTCGGCTATGAATCTTGAGAATGTCGACGCGGCTATCCTCGGACGGGTTCGGGAACTCGATTTTACGGTCGATGCGGCCCGGACGAAGAAGCGCTTGATCGAGAATATCGAGGCGGTTCGTCGCCATGATGACCTTGATCTTATTCGTCGCCTCAAAACCGTCGAGTTGGTTGAGCAACTCGAGCATCGTGCGCTGCACTTCGCTGTCGCCGCCGCCGCCTCCTCCGCCCGAGTCGCGAGCGCTACCGATGGAATCCACCTCATCCATAAAGAGAATACTGGGTGCGTGCTCGCGAGCCATGACGAACAATTCGCGAACCATTCTCGCACCTTCCCCTATGTACTTTTGAACTAATTCCGAACCGGAAACCCGAATGAAACAGCAGTCGGTGTGATGCGCCACGGCTCTCGCCAAGAGCGTCTTACCGGTGCCCGGAGGACCGTACAGGATGACGCCCTTCGGTTGCGCGATACCGAGCGAATCGAAAAGTTCGGGGTGCTTGATCGGTAACTCCACCACCTCTTTGATTTCCTTCACCTGTTGATCCAAACCACCGATCATATCAAAGGTAGAATCCGGCACCTTTTCCACCTTCATCAACGACACGAGCGGGTCGATGTTCGACGGCAGGATGACGTGAAGCGTGTACGAGTCATTTCTCAACGCCACTCGCGTCCCGGGCGTCAATTTCGTCACATCGATGCTCTTATCCATGTCACAGACGTATTTCCCCTCCGGATGCACCTGCACGCGCGCGAAAATCTCGTCAGTCTCCCTCTCTCTCTCCCTCTCTCTCTCGCATTCGCACCTTGACCAACACCTTCTTCTTCCCCATCACCTTGACCACCTCCCCGACGTACGATCCGGGCTCTTGCAACTGATGCAATTCCTCACGAAGCGATCGAACTGTGAACCGCGCGAAAAACATCGCGACGCGCGTCGAGGTCAGTCGTTCGTCCTCGCGTCTTCGGATCGCGCGCCTCTCTCCCTCCCGCCCTCCCGTCGACCCTCTCGCGCGTGCTCCCACGCCCGCGTCCGCGACCGCGCCCCCGAGTCATCCACCGCATCGTCCTCGCCCACCTCGTCCGTTCAATTCGTTCCTCTGCGCCTCCAAACGTCGAAGATTCTGCGTCTTGTCTCGCAGAGCGACGCTCAACGCTTCGATCTTCGCGTCGTAATACGCGCGAAGACCCGTCGACGCGCTCGCGTCGACGTCCATGGACGACGCCACGACCGCCGTCATGGTTCGCGCTCGCCTCTCGCTCGAACGTTCGCGCGCGCTCGAGGCGCGGGAGGGACGGGCGGGAGGGAATGAGGGGACGGCGCGAGATCGTCCCCGAAGAGGGCGCGCAGACGCCGCGCGCGCGGGACGGACGGGGAGACGACGCGCGCGACGACGGACGAGCGATGGGTGAAGGAAATCGCGAGGGTGGATGGGGGAAAAACTAACCTAATGTGCGCGCGTGTGAATATTACCGACGTTGGCGCGCGCGAACGCACCGTTCTTCGCTCACGCGCGGCGCTCGGTTCGCGCGCGCCGCCGCGACTCGGCGTCGCCGCGGCGAAGACCGGATTCCCACTTCTTGGCAAACTTTTTATACAGCGCGAGCGTGGCCCTGGCGTCGTCCACTGAGGAGTGCTCGCCGCGCTGAATGTCTAATCCTAGGTGTTGGCGCGCGAGATCGCGAAGGGCGCGACATCCGCGACCGCGAGGCGCGCCGGGGACGCACCGCTCCTCCGGTCGAAGCGGACGCGTCAGTGGATGGTACAGACTCGTGTCCCTCGTGTCTCGCTTCGGGTGATCGAGCATGAGGACTCGTAAATCGTTCTTCAGCGAGTGTCCGACGAGGACGCGTCCTCGGAGAAGATGACTCATCTGCTCTTGTATCTTTTTAAAGGATTGCGCGCCGTTCGCCGCCGTCAAATCCCGAGGTCTCACCCCGGACACCGCCGTCCTGTAATCCGTCACTCGCTCCGTCGGCGCGACGAATTTATCCATGATGACGTTCCCGTCCTCGTTCACGATGGACACTCGCGCGAGGATGGATCGCTTCCCGTCGGCGCCGACGCCCACCATTTCGCAATCCAACGCCAACAGTTTCGTCACCGCCGTGTTCTTCCCCGTCGGCGCCGGTTTCTTCCCCTCACCCTCCCCGTCGCCGCGTCTAAATATACCACCACCGCTCGCGTCCTCGCGCGCGCGCGCGACGTCCTCCATCGCGCGCCGCTCCGCCGCTTTCGCCTTGGCCACCTTGGACGTCCCGGCGTTGATGCGCGCCTTGAGCGCCGCCCAGTTCCCGCCCGCGGCGCGCGCGGTCTCGGGCGCGGACGTCGACGCGTCCGCGCGATCGCGATTCTTCTTTTTACCCATCGCGCGCGCTCGTGCGCGCGCGCTCGCACGAGAGCGACGCGGTGAAGTCTGCCGCCGCCACTCGAGCCGGGGAGACGCCCGCGCGTCACACGTTGCCGCGCGAGTCGCGTCGAGCGCGAAGGACGCGCGCGCATGCACCGGACGATGGCAATCGCGCGCGCGTGCGGAGGTGCCGTCTTTAGGGCGACGTCCGCGAGCGCCAGCGCGCGAAGAAGAGATCACTCGCGTTGTGCGCGCCCGAGAGCGATGTCGACGCCCGCGCCCTCGTCCGTGAGCGCGTCTCGCGTCGTCGCGCGGGCGAAGATGGTGGGAAAGACGGCGCCGGAGGAGGTGACCGCGGCGCTCGGCGTGGACGACGTCGAGGACGAGGATCCGGGGAAGAACTTTTCGGGGACGTGCGGCGCGGTGGATAGAGGCGGCGTGGCGGTGCTCGATGGCATGCGGTCGGCGGCGCCGTTCGGGGCGGTTCTGACGTTTGCGAATGGTGGTGGACGCGGTGTGTTGCTCAGTCACCGCGAGCCGAAGAGTTTCGCGCTGATGTTCGAGGAGGACGAGAGCGGGCGTCGGAGGGTGGACGCGGGCGAAAAGGCGACGGGCACGACGGCAGAGGCGAGCAAGAGCGAGTTCGTCATGGGACCGAGCGCGAAATCGACGCTCGGGAAGATTGTGAACGCGTTCGGGGAGCGCCTGGACGGCGAGAAGATGGTGACCGGGACGGAAGATTCGTCTCGGATGATTCGGGAACCGCCAAGCGTGGAGGATAGAAAGCCCATCACGACGCCGCTCGTGACCGGGATCAAGGCTGTGGATTTATTGGCGCCGATCGGTCGCGGTCAGTGCATGTTAGTGAGTGGTGAACCGGGAACGGGGCTGTCGGAGCTCGGTTTGACGTCCATAGTGGCTCAAAAGGGTACGGGCGTGCGTTGCGTGTACGCGGCGCTGGGCGCGCAGGCGTCTCGTGTCAATCAAGTCGCGAAACGTTTAGAGGAAGACGGCGCCATGTCTCACACCACGATCGTCACGGTGGACGAAGGGGCGAGCGATGGGGAACGATATGCCGCGACGTGCACGGCGTTCGCCATCGCCGAGGGTGCTCGAGCGATGGGCGAGGACGTGCTCTTGGTGCTCGATGATTTTTCCGGTTTGGTCAACTTCACCAAGGACATGGCTCGTCTCGCGCCGCAACTGAACGTAGAAGAAGGCACGGAAGAGCAAATGGAAGAGTACGAGGGCATGCTCATCAGCGCCTCGTTGGCTGAACGTCGTAGATTCTTAGGGTTGACTCTCCAGCGCGTGGCGAGACTAAACGACGAACTTAAGGGTGGTTCCATCACTTTGATGGGCGTCATGTATCACCCGCAGGGTGCTTATAAGAAGACCTTCAAGAGCGGCGTCGAGGGCGCTGGATCCGGTGGTGCCGTGCTTCCGAGCTCTGTGGAGTCGATCAAGGGATTCGACTCGATGCCTGCTGCCGTTCAGGAAAAATTGCGCAAGGCGCTCGCCGAAAAGGCTGCCGCCAGCGCCGCTTCCACGGGCGACTTCGACGCGCCGGAGTCTGCGTTCGTTCAATCGAGACCCATGGTCGAGGAATTCATGTCGATCACGGACGGTCAAGTCTTCGTCGATTCGTACACGCCGGAAAAGGGTTGGACCATCAGCGCGAAGGATTCCGTGAGTCGCATCGGAGCGCCGGGCGCCGCCGGTCCCTTTCGGTCCCTCAATTTCCTTCAACTTCGCCTTGACTTGATGCAGTCGGACGATATGGGTACATTCGGAAGCACCGGCTCAGAGAAGACGAAACTTCGTAGCCGTTCCGAGGCTATTCGCGGATTCCTCAAGCAAAAGCAAGGCGAAGTATCCTCCCTCGCCGAGCAAACCATCGGCTTGTTTGCGATTCAGAACGGTTTCACGAAAAATAAAACCGCCGAAGAAGTTGAAAGTATGCTTTCCGAAGCCTGGAAGCGTGCGTCGAGCGAGCTGAACGATGAGATCGAGTTCATCAACACCAATCAATCGACCGAGCTTTCATCAGAGGTGAAGATGAAACTCAACCAACTTCTGGAGAACCTCTGAAATGTTTCAGTATAGGATCGCGCGCATTTTATGATTCAGCCATTACATTCATATCTATCTTAACTTTGCTTCGTCTCGTTCTTGCGTAACTTCAGGAGCGTGCTAATGTATTCTATCATTCCTTGTTTTGTGCGTGGTGTCTTCAGCGTTTCAGCGTTTTTGACTCGGCGTTTCGCTTCCATCGACGCTTTTTCCAAAGAATTGCGTCGCGTGCAAGTCAACTCCTGGTATTGTCCAGCCTCTATGAGTGCACACACCGTGGTTAGATGTTCAGGAATATCACTGCTTTTAACACCGCAAGTCTTGGCGATTCTCGATTTGAGCTTCGAGGCGTCGGATTGTGATGATTTTCGTTTCTCGGCGCTCTGTATGCCTTCGGCAGTCACTCGGCTACCCAATACCGGCGCCGGTTCATCCTTTTCTTGACTATCAATCTTGGCGCGTTTACTGGGTTCGATGGTTTCTGGAGAAGATAATCTGCGTATGCAGGATGGCGATATATTCTTGGTGTGATCCAAGTCTTCGAAGGGATTACTCCCCGCCCCCAGGAACAAGTCGCCCTCGGACAAGTCCTTGACGTAAGATGGCAGAGACGACGGCGTCGATAAGCTCACCGGGATCGTCGTGTGCGGGGAGAAAATTTCAGGAACCACATCTGAGAGATATTGCGATGAAAACGGATTGATCCATACGTCCATGCAGTGCGGCATGTGGTTCTCTCGAGCGGTAAACGCCGGCCATCCGGAGCGATTCTGCGAAGCTGTGACAAAAATCTCTCGATCGGGAAGCGTTGGACCACTTCGCGGCGCTACGTTTTGAGACATGAATGCGCACTTATTGATGTGAAAGCTCAGATGCGTCTGGAGAATGTTCAAGTTTGTCGCCGATCGAAGCCACGCCAAAATACTGTCGTTTGCGATGTTACTTTGTCGCGCCGTCAATTCCGTCGCACCCGTGCTCTTTAAAAGCAACGAAACTGGCCACAAATACGGAACGTCGTGACCTGGAAAACAGACGTCGCAGATAAGCTCTTGTTTTGAATCATTCACGTGGACGTACGGCGGAACATACGTGTTCAATCGAGCGGCGAACGCTAATCGGAATTCTTGTATGGTCTTGAAGCCGACCGAACGCGGCAGTTCGCGACGAAACGCGATGACCGCCACCTCGACGCCGATTTCAGGAGCCGCCTGAGCCATTATCGGCGTGGATGAGATATCGATGACGCTACTCCCGTGCACAAACTCTCGCATTTTTGCGTTGGACACGCCGACGTCGCGCATGGCGTCGATGATGGAACCGAATCGTTGTAATCGTAAAACCACCGCGTTGATCGATGGAAACATCAGTTCGATTTCACAATCCTCCCCGATGTCGCGATCGAGCGCCTGCGGTGCCTTGGTGACCGAAATTCCGCGCTCGACCTCGACGCCGTACGCTGTCACGATGGCGTTCGGCGCGTCGGGCCAAAAATCCTTATGCATGAACCTCGTCGCGTTCTCCGACTCCCCGAACGCGCACCACCCCTCGACCTCTCTGAACGCATCAGTGACGAGCTTTGGAATCATACTGCGCAGGACATCCATCTCCTCCCCCTTCCCCTGACACACTGACACCTCGGTGACTCGCCACGGCGTCTGCGCGGGCGCGTCTCTCGCCGTCGCGTCGCACACCATCTTCGTCACCTCCAGGAACCGTCTCGGCACCACGCACACGAACGTCTCGCTCGACATCGCGATCACTCGAATCGCCTTCTCCTCCTTCACCGCCTCTTCCTCACGAATCGCCGCGCTCAGCGTCGTCACCTCGGCGTTCAGACTCGTCTCGAGCACGCTTCGCAGCGTCTCCCTCGCCCCCGCCTCCTCCACCCTCGGCTCCACGCGCACCGCCACGATCCCCAGATGCGACAGCGATAATTTCCCGATCACGGGCGTGGGCACGTCTCGTCTCCGCGCGGGCGACCTCATGTTTTCTTTTCCCTCTCCCACCCTTTTCAAAAACCACCACCACTCCGAGACGAGGGCCTCACGCGCGCGTCTCGTCGTCGTCGTCGCTCCTCCCCGTCGCGCGTCGGTCGCGAACGAACGAACGAATTTTCTTTCCTCTGATTCCGTCGTCGTCGCGCGCGTCGCGTCGTCGCGTCGTCGCGTCCGCGTCGGTGGGGCGAGAATACAATATACACGCCACCAGTGTGACACTCGCGCGTCTCCGCGCGCGCGCGCGCGGCGACGCGTCGGACGACGACGCGCGTCGCACGACGACGCGCGGACGGTACCGGTGCGTCGCGCGTCGCGTCGTCGAGCTCGGATGGTGGACGCGAGGACGACGTCGGCGACGAGAGGGACGGATGACGCGACGGATGACGCGCGCGCGGGGCGACCCGAGGGGCGCGACCGTTGGCGCGAGACGAGCGATGGGTCGTCGCGCGCGGGGCTGTGGCCGCGCGCGTGCGGTGCGGCGGCGTCTCGAGATGATTTCGTGGGACACTTTCGCGCGCTCGTGGATCTTCGAGGGGACGAGGAGACGCACGCGGCGGAGACGTCGGCGCAGATTGAAAAAGATTTACCGCGCGCGGGGGAGGCGTTTCGACGGTTTCTGGATTTATCGGATCCAAATTCGAGAGATCGGATGTCGTTGAAGCGAGTGTTGTTGGCGTTCGTGTCGCACGCGCCGGAGATCGGGTACGTGCAGAGCATGCACAGCATGGCGGCGTTTTTATTGCTCGCCGGTTTGGACGAGGAGGACGCGTTTTGGTGCCTGGTGACGATGACGAGCGAAATCGTTCCGGGATACTTTGACGAGGGCATGCGAGGGGCGAAACTCGATCAGAGGGTGTTCGGTAGGATTCTGCGAGAGAGGCTTCCCGCGTTGGGTTTACACCTGCAAGCGCTCGGTCCGGACGACATCGTCGCCGCGATTTTGAGCGGGCAGTGGTTGTTAACTCTCTTTGTGAACGTCTTGCCGATTCGAGCGACGATGGAAATCTGGGATGAGATGTTCACGAGGAGACACCGCGCGGCGTTGTTCGCGGCGACCGTCGCGCTGCTGGAGTCGAACGCGACGCAGGTGTTGGAGACGACGGAGATGGGCGAGGCCATTGAGTTGTTACAGAGGTGCGGAGAGAGTTTGCATGGCGATGGCGGTCAGGGCGAAGACGCGAGCGACGAATCAAAGTGTGACGCGTTCATCACTCGCGTTCGAGAGTTACTCGATGGTGAGTTATCACCTGCGAAAGTGGATCAACTCACGGCGCGCATCCGTGGACGGACTCGACGACCAAGCGACGTCAAGTTACCTAACGCGATTACGAGCGTCAGCGCGTTGACAGACGTGGATGACTTGTGCGTCGGACTCGTGTCAGATGATTTACAAGACAAAATGGTCGCGGTAGAAAACGAGCGGACCTCGAGCGATAAAACGTTCGAGGCCGAGTTGTCTGAACTCAAAGAGGTCTCCACGGGCGAGAGCGAGCGCGAGTTGACGCCGACGGACGCGGGGACTTCGTGTCCAGAGGCCACGCTCGGTGCCACCGATGTCGGTTTAATCAGCGAAAATCTCGCGTTGATTGAGAAACAGGCGCTTGCTTTAGCGGAGCACGGCGACGAAGTGTTCATCTGCGTGAAACAAATCGTTCTTCGACCGATTCGGGCGGTGGCTCAGTCGAGGTTGAAATCGTTTTGCGAGGAAGTCTTGTCTCTCGACAAGGAATTCACGGCGACCGTTCAGGCACTCCGGGGCGCCATCGATAAACAACTAGAGATCCATCCCGATTTGAGCGTATTTCCGTCATCGAACAAATACAACAAGTCCATGTGGTCGTGTTGGGCCGACTCTCTCTTTGAGGGCGCGATTGAGCGAGCGGAAATGTTTCTAGAGAGTCTCGAGCAAATCAGAGCAGAGCTGGCTTGGATGGTGAGTATGTTCGTCGGTGAGCGTAAAGATGTAGCACCGAAAATACCGCGAGCCGAGGGGTGGGAGGATATCGGAGAGCACAGCGCGCGTGACGACGTGATCACCCCCGAACCCGACGAGGAGTGCTTGTCGACGTCGTCAAAATCGCACAAAGCGGAGACACAAAAAAGACTGGAAGAGATTAGACTGATGGTCAAGCGAACGCACGAAGAGGCGATTCAGGACGTACCCAGACTTAAGAAGAACTGGACGGAAACGACTGAAAAGCTCAAGGGCGAGTTATCAGCGGAGGAAGACGCGGTGAACGCCTGGGCGAACGTTGCGATTCAACGCAACGAAAAGAAGCGAAAGTCTGTCGAACAAAAACTACAAGGCACTGTTCGTGAGCTCCTCACGTCGTATGGTGAAACATATCCATCCGTAGGAAGCTCGAGCGACGCCCAGGGAAAGGATGAATTGGAGAAATCGCACTCCGAAGAGGAAAAACGTCTTCACAGCGCGCTCAAAGCGGTAAAGGCGCTCGAGTCCGTTTTGACGCGTCGATCGAACATGCTCGAGCGCGAAAAACAAACGGGTGAAAGCGTCCAAGCGATCTCTAAACGGACGCTGTCGCAAACGAACGCGGCGCTACTTCTCGTGTACGAAGCCGGCGAATGGTTGGGCCACGAACTCGACAACAGAAGTTCGCCCGACTTTGTAGCCAACTATGAGAAAATCGCCACGCTCGTCGAAGAGTTGAGCGCATTGTCGCGAGAAATCTGCGTGCGCATCTTACGACAATGGTCTCTGTTCGTGCGCAAGCTCACGAGTCAGGTGGTTCTGGAGTACGTGAGCACTATCGATTCAGCCGCGCAGGCACTCTCGGACACGCAGGCGACGCTCGCCGTCTCGGCGAGTCGTTTGGATTCAAACACCGCGTTGTCTTCGTCGCCCGGTACATCTCGTGAAGCTGATTCCACGCACACATCTCTTCGTTCACTGACGAGTCAGATGGAAAAGATCACTGACATCGCCGGTTCAAAGCTCGGAAAGTTTGGAAACCGGCTACGCAATTTCGCCTCGCCGACGGCGGCGAAACCGCCGCCGGCGATTCACGCGCCCGACGCCGGCGAAAGGAGCGCGTCCGTGAGTCCCGGGAACGAATCAAACTTCGCGGCTAACATGAATTCAAAGACTGCGCGACTTGTCGCGCTCGCGCGCGAAGACGACGCCAAGCTGGAGAGACGCCGAGCGCAGCTCTTGGCGAAGAAGACGTGGCTTCGCGAGCATCTCTTGGCCAGAGGCGAGTGACCGAGACGGCGAGTGGCGGTGTAATAAAATTAGGATGACTTGTTGTATTTAAACTTTAAATCATCGCGGCTCTAGGCTATAAATGCATTGTTTCAATACGTCGCCTTTCACTAAATATGATAGATCGCGCCGTTTCTTTAAAAAACCACGGCGCGTGCCCGGGAAAACTTCCCATTGTCTCCTCCGACGGCGCAACGCGCGTTCTTTTTACCGCGAGCGTCGTTTTGAGCGACATTCTTACGTTTATCAGGCGTCGCCATCCTACTCGACGGCGCCGGTCCGAGGCTATTCGTTCGTCTGTACCTCGTGCCGCACGCGTTGCAGAGCATCGGCTTACTCGCCGGACCTCGTCTCCATTGCGGAGAATCCACAGCCCCGCAGTGATCGCAGGGTCCACCGGGCTTCATGTGACCGTTACTCGCCACGGCATTCGTCGTCGCGTGCGTCGTCGCGTGCGCCACGCTCGCGACTCCTCCGCGTTCCCACGCCGAGGCCGAGTCATCCTGTGCGCCCCCCACGAATCCGCCGCTCACCGCGCACTCCTCGTACTCGACGTCATCCGGCGCCCACCGTCCTCGCGCCCCCTCCTCCCCGCTCGAACACGGTGCGTCCGCGTTCCATCCCGCGCCGGCGCCTCCTCCGTCGACCATCACTTCGCATCCCGACGGCACCGCGCTTCGCAAGATGCTCGCCTCGAGCATCGCCAACTCCGCGTCCGCCACCGCCGTCGTGCACACGCCGTGGTCGTGCATCTTAACCATTCTGTACCATCGTCGTTCCGGCGCTCGCGCCGCCGCCGCCGCCGCCTTCGTCGTCTCGCGCACCGCATCATCCTCCGCATCCATCGTCGTCGTCGTTTCGCGCGCCCCCTCGTCCTCCTCCGCCTCCGCGTCCGGTCGGTCGCCGCCCGCCTCGGCGCGCCGCGGCGTCTTCGCGCTCGCGCCCCGAAGCGTCATCGCGCTGTCGCTCCTCGGAAGTCCTCGCTGCGCGTCATCGGATTCGGAGGATACCACCGACGCACGCGCGCGATTCCTCGTCACGGTCGCCGTTCGTCGCGTCTCCTTCGCCTCCTTCGCCGCGGGCGCGCCTCGTCGCGCGGCGGACATGTCGGCGCGTCGATCGATCCCGCTCCCACGAGTCACCACTCGTCACGAGTCCCCTCTCGTATCCACGACGGAGCAATCAATCAATCCCAACACAATCGCGATGGGGAACGAATCGATCAATCGACGCGCGTCCTCCTCTCTCGTCCTCCTCCGCGCTCGCGACCTCGTCGTCTCGACGCGTGAAATTCCCGAGACTCGATCGCCGTCCACCCGAGACGCGCGTCCCCGTCGCGTCCTCGCGCGGTCGCGCGTCGCGAGATGTCGCGGGATGGGCGTCGCGAGCGCCCCCGCGCGCGCGGTGGTGGAATCTCATCCATCGGTCCGTCCAGTCGATCGTGCCGTATTCCAACGATTCCGAACGGTATCACCCACGCGACGTTTCGCGATAATACACGACGCGCGCGGTGGGGTGCCATCGGGTCGTGACTCGACGACGAGTCCCTCCCGGAGATTCGCCGCGATCGATGATGGACCGACGCGATCGAGCGCGACCCGACGCGATCGATCGACCCGATCGATCGAGCGCGACCCCGATCGATCGATGAACCGACCCGATCGATCGAGCGCGACCCCGATCGATCGATGAACCGACCCGATCGATCGATCGCGACCCCGATCG
>Ga0208410_1000161_pt1 | contig 41133 bp, 32 predicted proteins | sample ETN02SmetaG_3_FD_185787 | JGI IMG/M metagenome (GOLD analysis project Ga0208410, IMG submission 185787) | Marine microbial and viral communities from oxygen minimum zone, Eastern Pacific Ocean - ETNP2014F10-02SV257 (SPAdes) (version 2) | ecosystem: Environmental > Aquatic > Marine > Oceanic ... | reverse complement strand
ATGGGTACCCATTGATCGAGATAATACTTGTAACCCTTGCCAATTTGGTTATCTCAAGGGTATTAACGATGTTGACATAAAGTCTCCTATTGAACTACTGCCAAGTATCGTTGGCTCAAGCGAAGATTCATTTTCAGGTAGTTTTGGATTTGGTATTTCATTCCCCATAGGAGAGACCGCAACTGCAGAGGTTACTTTTAACCCTGATTTTAGTCAGGTCGAATCTAATGAGACAAAAATAGACATTAATAATCAAACAGCATTATCATACCCTGAGACAAGACCATTCTTCAATGAAGGTATAGATCTATTTAATACGGGTTCTTTTGGATGGAAACCTAAAGTGCGTACCGTCTACACTAGATCAATTAATCAACCTAGTCTAGCTGCAAAAGTTCTTGGTCAGAAAGGTAATACACAGTATGGTTATTTAGGATCCTTGGATAGAAATGGTGCTTTCATTGTTCCATTTAATGATTTTGGAGGGACCACGACTAATTTAGGTGAGAGCAATGCTAATATTTTTAGATTAAAACACTCAATTAATGAAGGGTCGTATATTGGGGCACTGTACTCTGATAGAAGATATGATGGAGGAATGGGTAACTCAGGAGGGTTGGACGGGCTGTATCGTTTCAATAACAATCTCAAATTAGACTTTCAATTATTTTCATCTAATACAGTTGAGCCTAATGATAGTACCATCTCCTCATCTTTAAACGGACATCTATTTGGCAAGGATTCACTTACCTCGGACTTTGATGGGGAAACATTTTCAGGGCACAGTCTTTATTTTAGCCTTGAGAGTTGGAAGAGGAATCGTGCTCTGACATTACTTTATGCCGAACGCTCTCCAACATTTAGAGTGGATAATGGATACATTGATTTTAATGATAGAAGACAGTTGGTCGTAACAACTGGTACAATGCTTTATCCAAACAATGACATATTTGAGACTTTGAGTTTTTGGTTTGGAACAGGCCGCGTATTTTCTTTTGATGGGACCAAGCTTACAGACTGGATATACTTGAGTCATTCTGGCCAAATGAAAGGACAATTTGGTTATGGTATAACCCTTTTTGCTGAGGATGAATATTACAAAAATATCCTATTTGAAGATAATTATGGCTTTGAAATTTCATTTCAAAAATCATTCTCAAAAAAAATATCATTGAACATCAATCCAAAATTTGGTACAGAGATTATCAGGGTAGATACGCCTTATCAGGCAAGGAATACTGGCATGGGGTTTGGAATGGAGCTTAAACCAAGTGATGAATTCAAGTTTAATTTTAGTATGGACCAGTCAAAATCAATCAAGTTTGAAAATAGTGAAGTTGTATATTCTGATATGATTGCTCGGACAAGATTTGAATATCAAGCTACATCTTTTTTAAACATCAGGCTAGTTGCTCAATATCACCGTTATTATAAGACATTTGATATTCAACCCCTGGTCAGTTACCAGCCCGGTCCATTTACAATATTCTATCTTGGCACTAGTAGGTCTTATGAGGAAAGGTCTTTTGGTTGGGCAGAATCGTATGGCCAAATATATCTCAAGGTTCAAAAACTTTTTTCTTTTTAGATTAGAATTAGAAAAATGATTCGTGATATAATAAATATAATTATCTCATTGCCTAGTCAACATGTCATCTACGGTATGATCAGTACGGTATTATGTGTGGCTGTTGCCTGGGTATATGGAAATTGTTCGAAGAAATTAAGATTGATTATTCTTCAAACGATAGGTTATCTTGTAGTCTTCAATGAAATTGTCTTTCAGGTTTACATGATATATTATGGTATCTGGTCATCAAGCACTTCATTACCATTGGAAATGTGTTACATATCAGCTCTTCTGATTCCTGTTTATGCTAACAATCAAGATAGTAGAACATTAAAGAATTGGTTCTATTTTGCAGGCTTTAGCGGATCATTATTCGCATTTATCAACACAAATCTTTCTGAGATGAAGCATATATATGTGTCTATACATTATTTCTTTGCACATGGTCTTGTGATATTTGTTATGTTTAGTATTGTACTGGATGGATACCGACCAAAGTGGAAAGATTATTTTAATGCAATTGCTTGGACAACAGTACTTGTTGCGAGTATTATTCTGATCAATCTATTGTTAGGCAGTAATTATATGTTTACGTTCGAAAAACCTGATGGCGTAAATTTTACACTCCTGATGCCTGATTGGCCATACTACTTTCTCATTATGTTACTGATCGGACTTGGAGCTTACACTGTAATGATGTTGGTGGGCCTAAGTTTAAATGATAAAATAAAATACGCTCAAAACGCTCATTAAAGATTGTTTAATTTATATTTTAAGATTAATATCTAACTGTTTATCTAATTATGAAAAAAATATTTAATATTTTAGGATTCAAAGTGAGTTGGTGGGCATGTGTCTTTGGTGCTACGAGCGATTTCATTTATCTGGGGCCAGCCCTGATGTTGTTATTTCTAATTACCCACTTTTACCTGAACTCTCCAAACCCAGCAGAGATAAAGCTAGTTATTATTTTTGCATTTCTTGGAACCTCAATTGACACAATGATGGCATTTTCTGGATTGCTATCATATAATGGTCTCTACGGTGAAGGTATCATTATTGCACCAATGTGGATCACGGCGATGTGGTGTGGGTTTGCTGCTATGGTCAATCACTCAATGGCTTGGTTGAAGGGTCGTTGGGTACAATCATTGATACTGGGTGGGATACTTGGTCCGGTAGCCTACAAGGCAGGACAGGGGTTAGGTGCAATCAAATTTAATGGAGACCAATTAGATGTAACCATTATGCTTGCAATAGTTTGGGGTCTAAGCATGCCACTTATTTACTGGGTCAATGATAGATTGGTATTGGGGAGATAGTGATAAAATTGCTAATGTCAATGATTTGCCTATTTTTGGTAAATGAATCTCTACATGCGAAAGCATCAATCAAAAAGCCTGATGAATTATTTCATATGTTAAATGATAACAATGGTTGGAACACTATTGCGAAAAGAGAGGACATTACACTAAGCACTAAATCCATTGATGGTATGAACCTAGTTGCTTTCATGGCCAAGCAAAAGACATCCATCCCTACAGAAATAATCCAAGATATAATAATGGATGTTAAAAATTATGGCCAATATTTCAGAGGTACTCGACCATTTACTTTCAAGGAAATAAAAAGAGAAGGCGATTGGGTCAAGGGATACCATTTGATACCGATAGAGATGCCGCTAATGAAGGATAGAGAATACTTCTTTAGAGTCCATGCCAAGGGCTATGACCTTCAAGACAAGAATTCTATCGTCCACTGGTATCTAATAGAAAAAGACTCCAGTGATAAAAAGATGATCGAAAATATTTCCAAAGATGCCATTTACTTAGATTATGGAGCGGGCATGTGGATGGCAGAACCCATCGATGATGATGCGTACATTCTTTCTTATCGGCTTTATTTGGATCCTGGAGGTTCTATACCTGATTTTGCAATTGAATTTTTAAATAAAATGAACATTCTGAATGTTTTCAAAGATGTCGTTAAAGAGGCGACCCAAAGAAACATTACTGCAGTTCCTTGATTGAATGCTGGTTTGAAATATTTAAGTTATATCTTACTTATTCTTAATCCTCTTTTATTTATAGGGTGTTTTGGTAGCCCAGAGGTAAATAAATATTCAGATATGAAAACTGTTAGGTATGTAGACATAGAACGTTTTATGGGCGATTGGTATGTTATTGCCAATATTCCAACGTTCATTGAAAAAGGAGCAACCAATGCCATAGAGTCTTACAAGTTGGGATCCAATGGTGTAATTGAAACTACCTTTACTTTTTTCAAGGATTCGCCTAATGGTGAGAAAAAAACATATAGACCAACTGGTTTTATAAAAGATAAAGAGACCAATGCTGAATGGAGAATGCAATTTCTATGGCCTTTTAAGATGCCTTTTCTAATAATAGATTTAGATGAAGAGTATACTTATACTGTTATTGGAATTCCTTCAAGGAAATATGTATGGATCATGGCTAGAGACTCTGGAATGAATGATAAGTTGTACGATGGAATATTAAGCCGATTGTCAGAAATTGGTTACGACGTATCATTAATTCAAAAAGTACCTCAAGACTGGAATTAGGCGTGTGGCATACTGAGGTAGGATTATGAAAGTAGCTATTGTTGGTTCTGGAATATCTGGTTTGACTTGTGCCTATATTCTTAATAAGGGACATGACATTACCATATTTGAAAAAAATGATTATGTTGGAGGTCATACTCATACTCATCAGATCGAATATGGAGGGGAAGAGTACTCCATTGACTCTGGATTCATAGTTTATAATGAGTGGACCTATCCTAATTTCATAAAAATATTAGATCAGCTTGGAGTTGAGAGACAATTGACAAGGATGGGTTTTAGTGTTAAGTCAGACAAAAATAACCTCGAGTATGCTGGACATTCTCTGAATGGACTTTTTGCACAACGGTCAAACTTATTCAGACCTTCATTCATGCGAATTCTCTTTAGTATGAGAAGATTCAATTATGAGGCAAAAACTGAGCTGAAGACACTTGATCCTCAAATCACTCTGGGGAAATACCTTGCATCAAAGAATTATCCTAAAGAATTTATTGAGCATTATATTATTCCAATAGGTGCGGCGATATGGTCAACGGTGCCAAAACAAATGATGGAGATGTCCGCTGTTTTTTTCATTAGATTTTTTGATAACCATGGATTGTTACAGGTCTTAGATAGACCAAATTGGTGGGTCATAAGCGGAGGATCAAAGAAATATGTAGAGAAAATGATTGGTGGTTTTAAAGACAAGATCAGACTCTCTTCTCCTGTTAAAAATGTCAAGCGCGGCGGCGGAAATATTACAGTACAATTTGGTTCTGGCCCTTTAGAAAATGAAGATTTTGATTCCATCATTTTTGCTTGTCATAGTAATCAATCTCTTGCGATGCTTGATTCACCTTCAAGAGAGGAGGAAGAAATTTTGAGTGCCATTAAATATCAGAAAAATGATGCTCTTCTACATTTTGATGATTCCATTCTCCCTAAACGAAAGAATGCTTGGTCGAGTTGGAACTATCTCTTAGATGAGGACCAGGATAAAGCAGTCGCACTAACTTATAATATGAATATTTTGCAGAGTTTAAAATCGGATAGAACATTTTGTGTTTCTCTAAATAGTGGTGACCTTGTAGATCAATCCAAGGTGATAAAACATTTGAACTATGAGCACCCTTTATTTACCCTATCTAGTATAGAGGCTCAAGGTCGTAAAAACGAGATAAGTGGTAAAAATAATACATATTATTGCGGAGCATATTGGAGGAATGGGTTTCATGAGGACGGCGTGATGAGTGCACTTGACGTGTGCAAGGATTTTGGTCAATCCCTATGAAGATCATAGATAAAAGTTATATTTATTCTGGAACCATTAGGCACCGCCGGTTTACGCCTTTCGACCATTTTTTCACCTATCCTTTATTCATGGCATATATAGATCTCAATTCTATTGAAGATACATTGAAGAGATCTTGGTTTTGGAATATTAATAAGCCAGCGCTCATCTCTTTCATGCGCAAAGATTACCATGGCAGTTCCAAGACTGATTTAGATGAATCTGTTAGAAAAACAGTATTTGATAAGATTGGATATCAGGTAAAAGGTCCTATTAGGTTATTGACTCATTTAAGATACTTTGGTTATTGTTTTAACCCTGTAAGCTTTTACTATTGTTTTGATGAAGAGGATTCAGAGGTCGATGTGATCATGGCAGAAGTGACAAATACCCCTTGGGATGAAAGACATTCATATATCATTCGTGAAAGAGATCAGGATGGTAAATTCGGGAATCTAACTGCAGATCTAGAAAAAAAATTACATGTAAGTCCATTTTGGGGAATGGATCATAAGTATGAATGGTTGTTTACCCAACCAAATAAGCATCTTTTGGTCAATATGAAAAACTTCAAAGATGGAGATAAGGTCTTTGATGCTACACTCAAGATGAAAAGGTTACCCTTTACTCGAATGGGGTTGTTAAAACAGGTCGCAAGATTCCCTTTGATCACGCTCACTGTTGTTTCCCGCATTCATTGGCAGGCATTCAAACTTTGGATAAAGAAAGCACCTTTTTTCATTCATCCAGATAAGGCAAATTTAATTAAGGAAAATTGATTGATGAGTACGACTATGCAAGTAGATCACTTAGCTGAAAAGATAAAAACACCAACCAAAGCTACATTTTTAACTTCTATTTTCAAAAAAGGGTTAAAAAAGAAATTAAACCATGTCACTCATGGGCATATTAGTGTTGTAGATGGTAGTGAGAAATTTTCTTTTGGTGATTCTGGTTCAGCGTTAACAGTAAAGGTCCAAATACATTCACAAGAATTTTATGTCATGACAGGGAGTGGCGGGGCACTAGGCATAGCAGAAGCCTACATACTTGGATATTGGTCTGCAGATGATGTGGTGATGCTAATGCGGATTATTCTAAAAAATCGTTCCATTCTTTTATCATTGAATAATGGTCTTGCTAAATTATTAAATCCGGTCAATAAATTGATACACCGAAGCAGGCAGAACACATTAAAGGGTAGCAAGGAAAATATTCTTGCACATTACGATCTAAGCAATGATTTTTACAAACTGTGGTTAGATCCTACGATGACCTATTCCTGTGGTTACTTCAGTAATCCAGATACGAGCCTTGAAGATGCATCGATAGAAAAATTAGATCGAATATGTAGAAAGTTGAACCTATCAGAAAAAGACCATGTCTTAGAGATAGGCACGGGATGGGGAAGTTTTTCCATCCATGCTGCAAAAAACTATGGATGTAATATTACAACAACCACCATATCAGATGCGCAATATGAGTACGCTAGGACACGGGTGATAGAGGAAGGATTAGAGTCAAAGATAAATTTAATAAATAGAGATTATCGAAAGCTTGACGGCCAATACGATAAGATCGTATCAATAGAAATGATAGAGGCTGTTGGTTATGAATTCATTCCAGAATATTTTAAGAAGATATCTGACCTATTAAAACCAAATGGCTTAATGGCACTTCAAGGAATTACATATAATGACCATAATTTCGATACCTATAAAGACTCCGTTGACTTTATTAAAAAATATATTTTCCCTGGTTCTTGTCTAATCTCTGTTTCACAAATAGTTGATGTGATTAAAAATAAGACAGATTTATCAATGATAGATATGGAAGATATTACGCGTCATTATGCTTCAACATTAAATAAATGGCGAAAGAATTTCATGAAGGTATTGCCTGAGGTAAGGGAAATGGGATATTCTAGAGCATTTATAAATATGTGGGAATTTTACTTCCTTTATTGTGAAGCAGGGTTTTTAGAGAGGAACATAGGTGATGTCCAATTAGTATTCGCTAAATCAGGTGCCCGTAATATTGATGTGGAGTATTAGAATATGATATCTAATCTTATTGAACTAGCAGAAAGAGGTATCGTACCTGATTATCTCATTAGAGCTGGAATTGTAAAAAATTGTAAAACAAGATTGAAAAATGAATCTTCTTCAAACAATGAGCAGGTATCAATTAATAAACAAAATTGGATAGCTCAAATGAAAGAAAGTCCAATCGCTCTTGTCCCTGAAAAAGCGAATGAGCAACATTATGAGGTTCCACCATCATTTTTTGAAAATGTTCTTGGGAAAAATCTGAAGTATAGCTCTGGCTACTGGCCTGATGGAACCAAGACTTTGGATGATTCTGAGGATGCCATGCTAGAGCTTAGTTTTAATAGGGCTCAGCTAATTGATGGAAATTCAATACTTGAGCTTGGTTGTGGATGGGGATCGTTTACCTGCTATATGGCAAGTAAATTGAAGAATAGCAAAATTATTGCTGTTAGTAATTCCAAAGATCAGAAGGAGCATATACTGATGAGGTGTAAGCAACAAGGCCTCAACAATATTGAAGTGATCACTGCTGATATGAATGATTTTGAAACTGAAAACAAATTTGATAGAGTGGTGTCCATTGAAATGTTTGAGCATATGCGAAATTATAAGAAGTTGTTATCAAAGATAGATTCCTGGTTAAATGATGAGGGCAAATTATTCATACATATCTTTTCTCATGAATCTGTTGTCTATCCATTTGAGAATCAAGGGGAAGCAGACTGGATGGCACGCGAATTTTTCTCTGGAGGCATGATGCCATCTCATGATCTCTTGTTGCATTTTCAAGATGACCTTAAGATAGATGACATTTGGAGGATGTCGGGTACGCATTATTCAAAGACATCCTTGGCTTGGGTAAATAAGATGGACCAAAATAAAGATGTGATTATGAATATATTTTCAGACACTTATGGTAACGAAGCAAAATTATGGTTCCAGCGATGGAGGATATTTTTCATGTCATGTGAGAAATTGTTTGGATATGCAAACGGTTCTGAATGGGGAGTCTCACATTACCGGTTCAATAAAGGATAGGCCTTAGATGGTAATATTACTTTTCTTTTTTGCTCATTGGTATTTGTCTCTCTTTTTCCAGACATTTTTTCTACACCGTTATACATCACACAAAATGTTTAAAATGACCCCTTTTTGGGAAAAGACATTCTTTTTACTTACATTTATTTTTCAGGGATCATCCTTTTTACATCCTGCTGCGTATGGCATAATGCATCGCAACCATCATTCGTATGCTGATACGCCGAAAGATCCGCATTCACCAGTACATCTTACGAATATCATATCCTTTAATTTGGCAACAGTTACTGAATATAGAAAACTTGTCAACGAGTTCATGAGTGGAGAAAGAAGTTCAGAAGACCTTCCTAGATGGCGTTTGTTAGAAAAGATTGGTGAATCAGTAATTACAAGATTTGGTTTTATAGTTTTATATATACTTTTTTACACTGAGTTCGCAACAGCAACTTGGCAATATGCTTTGCTCCCATTTCACGTTTTCATGGGATCTATGCATGGCTTCATAGTCAATTGGTTTGGACATAAGACTGGATACCGTAATTTTGAGGATATAAAAGATAATTCTAAAAATACACTGCCATTAGATTTCCTGATGATGGGAGAACTATATCAGAATAATCATCACAAGAGACCAAATAACATTAATTTTGCTGTAAAGTGGTTCGAGCTAGATTTTGGTTATCTTGTGACCTCGATTTTAAAGAAAGTAAAAATCGTACACTAGTTTATATGGCACATTCCTCAAAAGACTATTTAAATGTAATCATTGTTATAGTGATAGCTTCAGTGATCGCTTTTGCCTGTGGACATAATGGACTGGATTTTAATGGATGGCCAATTATATTTATTTGTATGTCCATCAGTTTTATTGTGCATTGGATAGCGTTCATCCCTTCCTACATTTCTAGAACTGAGAAATATTATGATATATCGGGTACAGTTGCTTATATGTGTGTCCTCTTTACAGCATATCACTTAACGAGTTCAGTCTCAGTTGATCCATTGAATACACGTTCTATTTTAGCTATCGTATTGGTATCTGCATGGGCTCTTAGGCTTGGTTTTTTCTTATTCATTCGCGTTCTAAAAGCAGGAGAGGACAGAAGGTTTCGTGAAGTAAAAGAAAGGTTCTCTGGTTTCCTTGTGTGGTGGACAATTTCAGCACTTTGGGTTTTCCTAACCACTGTTAATGCGTTGGTCATGATAATCAACAATGTAGAATATCATGATGACCTATTCTTCTATTTTGGTTTGATTATTTGGATTATTGGATTTTCTTTTGAAGTGATTGCAGATGAACAGAAAAGAAGGTTTAGATTACAATCCTCTAATAAAGATCAGTTTATATCAAATGGTCTATGGAGTATCTCAAGGCATCCAAATTACTTCGGTGAAATATTGCTTTGGATAGGAATGGCTATTATTGCATATCCAACTCTGCAAGGGTGGCAGAATATTAGTCTGATATCTCCAGTTTTTATTTATTATCTATTAACAAAAATAAGTGGAGTCAACCTCTTAGAGAGGCATGCAGATGAGAAATGGGGAGGGAGCCAAAGCTATGAAGAATATAAGCGTAATACTTCAGTCCTAATTCCCTTTTTAAAATGAAGAATTATCATAATATCAAATTTGTCTTTATCTTATCAATATCATTTGTTATCGTAAATAAAACCATGGCAATCGAAACACCAAAATATGCTTTAATTAAAAAAGAGAATGGATTTGAGGTAAGAGAATACCAATCAATGATTATAGCTACGACCAAAGTTAAAAGTAGTTATAGAGATGCAACATCAACTGGTTTTAGACGGATCGCGAGCTACATATTTGGCGGTAATTCAACTGGTATGAACATAGAGATGACTGCACCAGTATTAACTAATGTTCCAGATTCCCAAGATATCTACGAAATACAATTTGTCATGCCCTCAGAGCATTTGATGGAAGATTTACCTGAACCAAACACTGATTATGTAACCATTAAAAAAGCTGATTTGGGAAAGACTGCCGTTCTTAGCTTTGGAGGTTGGGCTACTAGAGAAAGAGCATCGCGTTATAAGGAAAAACTAAGAGATCTTCTATTGGTTAAAGGTTATAAGATTAATGGTAAGTTTATGGTAGCTCAATATAACTCACCCTGGGCAATACCTCCATTCAGAAAGAACGAAATAATTGTTCGAATCGACTAGTTCATAAAATTTAAATCAATCTGTGCCATACAGTTTATTTTAAATCAAATAATAGAATATGTTATATCAGCAAAAAGTCAAATTAAAGGATGTCAAAATTTCAAGTGCTATTAAGTCTTTTCATGATAGAAAGTTTGTCGAGTTTTTAATCTCATTGCAACCGGTAAATATCAATAGTTGGGATGGGATTGAGAATGGTATGGAAGCATCATTCTCATTTTGGTTCTTTGGATGGAGAAATATGAAAGTAATTCATGATAATTATGAATCAAGTGAAACGCGTCTTCATTTTGAGGATAAAGGACTTGAGCTTCCTTTTGGGCTTGCCAATTGGCATCATCATCATACAGTTCAGGCTGATGATAATAGTGTAATAATCACTGATACAGTAAAGTTGGAGTCAAAAAATTTGCTTAAAATGTATTTTGTATACCCTATAATGGTTTTCCCAATCTTTATAAGGAGATTATCTTATAGAATATGGTTTTATTGGGTACGAGACCAATGATAAAATACTTAACTATAAAACGCTCATAACGCTTAAAAATTCTTGACTCGTAATATGTGCTAGTAATAATTTTGGCGTAACAAAGGAGTCAATTATGTCAATATTAGATGCTGTTGCAAGAGGCGCCGATTTAAAGCACTTTAATGAAAAGAAAGAGCCTAAGAATAATTTTGATGCTAAGAAGGCTGACAAAGATCTTAAAGCTTGCCCCATATGTAAAACTGTTTGGGAGATAACAGTATTCAATCAAACACTAGATTATAAGTATTATCATAATTTCCCAAGGTATGGCAAGGAAAAAGGTGTATGTCCAAGCTGTAGGATTAGGATGAAAAATAAATATTATCATAATTCTGAAGTCTTAGACCCTTTATAATGACTGGTTTGACCTATGTTGATCATATTGCTATTGAATCAACAGACATAAAAAAATCAATACAGTGGTACCAGAACGAATTTAATTGTACTGTGAAATACCAAGATGATACCTGGGCTATGTTAAAATTTGATAATATATCTCTAGCCCTAGTTTCGCCAGGAGGGCATCCTCCACATATAGCGGTTATCGATGAAGATATTGTTAAGGAACCTAATTCAAAAATTCATAGAGATGGAATTCGGTATCTATATGAGACTGATCCAGACTCTAATTTTATAGAAAAGATTGATAAAAAATCTTGACTGCGACTGCTAAATTCTATTTTACGCTCCTCTCAAGCTTCTATAAATACTATAGCCTAATCAATCGTCTGTTCCCATCAAATAGTTTTAAATTATAATATCATTTATAAATATTCGCACTCAATGTTGTAAGTTGAGTCTGAAGGTGAGTGACTAGCTTATGGTTTACAAAAAGATATACATATACTTTGGTTTATTGGTCTTCTTGATTGGTCAGCCACTTATGTTCTTTGATGTAAAAGCAAGCTCTACAATATTTCTTGGAATGTTGGCTCCTATGGCAATGAGTTATATTAATATCTTGATCATAACTAAATTAACTAAAGAGAGAGGGAGTCTTGTGACCTTTGGATTTAATGTAATTCAATTTATAATAAAGACAATCTTCTTGTGCGCAATTACCTATATTGGAGTAAAGGTCATTGGATTGAATTTTAAGGTATTTATTCCTGTACTCTGTTTTACTTGGTTCATATTTCATATTTTAGAGGGTCTATATACCAACAGCCTAATTAAGTAAGATTGTAGAATAAAAATATATCTCATAATAGTGTTCAAAACGCTCATTTTATATTTTATTTTTTAAATAATAATTCGTAATCTTATGTATGAGATATTTGAGTTCAAAAAATGTTGCTGAAATTTTAGGTATTAATATTTCAACTCTCAAACGATGGACTGATAATGGGACATTGGATTGTACAAAAACAGCAGGTGGGCATCGAAAATTCACAATGCAGAATATACGGGATTTTCATAAGAACCAAGAAAATATGGGTAAGAACCCTAATTTGGGTATTGAGAGCCGAGATCACAAAAAAATATATAGTTTGATCAATAAGAATGATTACAATAGCCTTTCAAGTATGTTGGCTGATGCTAGCTTGGAATCTGATGAACTAACCATTAGTACCATAATAAATGGCATGTACTTAAAAGGAATCAAAGTAGAAGACATTTGTGATCAAGTGATTGAGTCAGGGAGTATGATTGTTGAAAATGCTCTTCGGCAAGGCCATTTATCTCATGTAGAAACCTTTGTAAGTAGAAAGATGATAACAAGAGCAGCAGAAGCTCTTAATCAGAATAAATCAAATGGCTCATATAACGGTAAAACAGCTTTGTGCGTTAACTTTGAAGATAACCTACCAGATCTTGGTGTGGTAATGTCTGAAATTATCCTAAGGCATTCAGGTTATAATGTTCTTAATAGTGGTTCACATGCTGAACTAGGTGATATAGAAGTTATAATCAATAAAAAAGATGTAGACCTTATTGTCTTTTTCTTATGCGACATGCAGTGTTGTATGGCAACTGTAAAAGACAATATCCAGAAAACAGAAGATCAGACAAAGGTGATTGCAAAATTAGCTCAAAGTCTTGGAGTAAAAGTTATTTTTGGTGGACAAGGCCTTCAATTTTTACCATCTGTCAAACGCAATACTGACCATACGTTTTTAACATATAACGAATTCAAAAGAATCATACAATAATCCTGCCAAATTGTCTCTGTGGTTTCCAAACTAGATTCTAAAAGAGTTCGAGCATTGAAGAGAGGTGAATTCTCAGGTAATTCTGTGCTTTATTGGATGAATAGAGATAAGAGAGTCGATGATAATTGGGCAATGATTGGAGCACAGTCCCTTGCATTAAAACACCATGTTCCATTGATAGTATGTTTTCAGTATGTTGGAAATTTTCCAGATTCGAACATAAGACAATATGGTTTTCTTTTTAGGGGATTGCTAGAACTCAAGGCAAAATTGGAGAAGCTAAATATCGAGTTCGTTCTATCCCAAGGAGAAACACAAATAGATCTAATGAAGATAATAGAAGAAAGATCTGTAGGAACTATCATTGTAGATCATAGTCCATTAAAAATATATCAGAAAAGAATAAATAATATAGTTAATCATGTGAATATTCCTATTTACCAGATAGATGCTCATAATATTGTGCCTGTTTGGGTCGCATCTCAGAAGAAAGAGTATGCTGCTTATACCATTCGAAAAAAGATTCACAATAATTTGGACCAATTCCTTACTGATTACCCTAAAGTAATAAGACACCCATATGGGGATATTAGTAAAAAAGATATATCATACGACAATATCATTAATAAACTAAATATAGATTTTTCTATCAAAGAGGTTGATTGGTTAACACCGGGAGAGACAGCAGCAAAAAATAAATTAAACTTGTTATCAGAATCATTAAATGGATATGATCAACTCAGAAATGACCCAACCAAAGAAGCTCTAAGTAATCTTAGCCCATATTTTCATTTTGGACATATTTCGCCACAGAGAGTGGCTTTTGAAATAAGAAATTCTTCATTAACTGATCTTGATAAAAATTCATTTCTTGAAGAAATGATTATTCGTCGTGAACTAGCTGATAACTTTTGTGAATATGAACCAAATTATGATTATTTTGATGGATTTCATGATTGGGCAAAAAAATCATTAAACGAACATAGGAATGATGAAAGAGAGTTTCTATATCCAAAAGAACAATTCGAACTCTCAGAAACGCACGACCCTTTGTGGAATGCAGCTCAAAATCAGATGAGAAAAAAAGGGAAGATGCATGGATATATGAGGATGTATTGGGCAAAAAAAATATTAGAATGGAGCCCTAATCCAGAAGTCGCAATGCAGATAGCTATTGATTTAAATGATGCCTATGAGTTAGATGGTAGAGACCCAAATGGTTACACAGGAATCGCATGGAGTATTGGTGGTATACATGATAGGGCATGGTTTGATAGGCCGGTGTATGGAAAGATTAGATATATGAATTATAATGGTTGCAAGTCTAAGTTTAATGTGAAAAGGTACATTGAAATGTATGAATCTTGTTAAACCAGATAGCTTAGATAATCATAATAAAGAAAACAGACCGCAGTTCTGGGAAGATATTTATTTAGCAGATGATGCGAAATGGGACCTGCAAGGTTCAACGCCTATATTCAAAAAATTAGCAAATAATCTCTCATTAGGTGATTTATGCATAATAGGATGTGGGCGTGGATATGATGCGATTGAATTTGCGAAAAGAGGTTTTAATGTTACTGCAATAGATTTTGCTCCTTCGGCAATTTTATCTTTAGAAAAAATGGCTCTACATGAAAATGTTGATTTGCAAATTATTGAAAAGGATATTTTCACACTGTTACCTGATTACAAAAATTCCTTTGACTATGTGATAGAGCAAACTTGTTTTTGTGCAATACATCCTAGCCGTCGTAAAGAATATGAGGTTGTAGTTAAGGGGATATTAAAATCGGGTGGACATCTTGTGGGTTTGTGGTTCCCATTAGACAAGGATATCAAAGAGGAGGGTCCTCCATATGGTACAACGACGGATGAGGTGAAATCCATTTTTCAAACTGGATGGGAAATAACCAGAGAAGAATTTTCAGAGTACTCGATCAAGCCTAGAAAGGGCAGAGAGAAACTGATTATATTCAAAAATCTAATTTAAGATAATGGCCCATATTCATAAGCAATTTTTAAAATTTTTCCTATGCAGTGTGATCTTTCTTTTTATTACTTGTGAGAATAGAGATAAGACACCCAACATAATAATCATCTTTACGGATGATCAAGGTTATGGAGATCTTGGTTGTTACGGCGCTCAAGGTTTTGAAACTCCTAATATTGATTCAATGGCAAAGGATGGTATGCTATTCACAGACTTTTATGTTTCTCAAGCAGTATGCAGTGCCTCTAGAGCATCACTTATGACAGGGAGCTATGCTGAGCGTGTTGGAATCCAAGGTGCTCTTAGTCCTTGGGCAGTCAATGGCTTAGACCCAGAGACTGAAACGGTTGCTAAATTATTAAAGCGTCATGGATATACGAATGCAATATTTGGTAAATGGCATCTAGGTCATAGAATTGAATATCTTCCTCTCCAGAATGGTTTTGATGAATACTCAGGTCTTATTTGTTCAAATGATATGTGGCCTGTTGACTATGATGGTAACCCACTTAATGAAGATAAACGTAGTTATTACCCACCTATGTCATTCTGGAAGGGAAATAAACCTACAAGTAACATAGAAACCTTGAATGATCAAGCACAGATTACTAGACAAATAACTGAATTATCAGTTGATTTCATTGAAAGAAATAAAAACAATCCTTTTTTCTTATATGTGCCGCACCCAATGCCTCATCAACCAATTGCAGCATCCGATGAATTCCTAGGCAAAAGTGAACTTGGGCTTTATGGAGATGTTATAATGGAAATTGATTGGTCAGTAGGGCAGATAATAGACGCATTGAAGAAAAATGGTATTGATGATAATACTTTGATCATATATGCTAGCGATAACGGGCCATGGTTGAATTACGGTAAATGGGGAGGGTCTGCTGGGCCACTTCGTGAGGGCAAGGGTACTATGTGGGAGGGTGGTGCTAGGGTACCTTGCATAATGCGATGGCCAGATAAAATAACACCAGGCCAATCAATAACAAAAATTGCATCTACAATAGACATCTATCCAACAATAGCTGAAATCGTAGGAGATGAAATAAATGGATATGCGAATGATGGTGTCAGTCTAATGCCTATTCTAAATGGTGATAAAAATTCTAACCCAAGAAATGAACTTTACTATTATTATGGTGAGAAACTCATTGCGGTACGTAAAGGGAAATGGAAGCTGGTTTTTCCACATGTATATCGTTCCTATGAAGGTGTTGAAGCTGGTAAAGATCTTCATCCAGGCCCATATAACAAAGGGAGTTCAGGATTAGAACTTTATGATCTGATCAATGATATTGGAGAGAGAAAGGATGTAGCAGCACTTTATCCTCATATTGTTCGAGAATTAGAACAAGTTGGCAACATGGCAAGGTCAAAACTAGGAGACAAATTAACCAATGAAATTGGGACAGAATCTTATGCTGCAATATGTGGATATGAGCCAGACTTTATAAAAATTGAGAATATGGCAGTTGGAAGTGGTATTACTCTAGAAAATCCTCCCAACAAAAAATATAAGGGTGAAAGTGATCGCGCTCTGATAAATGGTATGGGTGGTACTATAAATTATCAAGATGAATCTTGGCAAGGATTTGAAGCGGAGGACCTTGTAGCTATTATTGATCTTGGAAGTGCTAAAGCAATTAATTCAGTAGAAGTAAGATTCTTACAAAGCCAAGTATTTTGGATATTTTTACCGTACCATATCCAAATAGAACATTCCATTGATGGTAATCACTTCGAACTCATTTATGAAGATTACCCTAGTAACGATTTTAGTTTTGAACAAAAAATAATTAGCTATAAAGCAAACTTCGACCCATTGAAATCAAGATTTATAAGAGTCAAAGGATATAATATAGATGAATGCCCTGATTATCACCCCGGTGCAGGTGGTCCATCCTGGATATTCTCGGATGAGATAGTCATTAATTGATCTAAGATTCGTATTGAACAGGCTTTAGACTCAATAATTTTTAGACTAACTTTGCGCCCCATGAATTCAGAACTATCATTAGCTAAAGAAGCTGCCATAGAAGCAGGAGAGTTGATTCTTGGATATTATAAGGCTGACTATGAGATCAGAGATAAAGGATACCATAATCCTGTTACGACTGCAGACCATGCCTCAGATGCTCGTTTAAAAGAGATATTGACACAGGCATATCCAGAATACGGATGGCTTTCTGAAGAAACGGTCGATTCAAAAGAGAGATTGAAAAAAGATAGGGTCTGGGTTGTTGATCCACTGGATGGGACAAAAGAATTCATTGAAGGGGTTCCTCATTTTGTAGTTAGTATAGCATTAGTTGAGGCTGGGATTCCAATTATAGGTGTATTATATAACCCAGTTACCAAAGAGCTATTTTCTGCTGCAAAAAATTATGGAGCGACATTGAATAATGACCCAATTCACTGTAGCTCTAAAGAATCTACAGAAGAAATGGTTATTTTAAATAGTCGTTCAGAGACCAAAAAAGGATTGTGGACTCCATACCAAGATTCTTTTTCTGAATTAAGAGCAATTGGGTCAGTTGCCTATAAACTTGGACTCACAGCATCTGGGAAATCAGATATGTTTGCATCACTTAGACCAAAGAATGAATGGGACATTTGTGCTGGGAATTGTATCATCAATGAGGCTGGTGGAAAATTGATCGATCTAAATGGAGCTGAACGTCTTTACAATGCAAATGATACATTGATAACGCCTGGTTTAATTGCAGGTGATTCCATTGCCGTTGATAAAACATACGCTGTTCTAAGTAAATGATAAATCAATGTCAAAAGAAATAGAAACTGAAAAATTCAATAAAAATAATAATAGATTAGAGCCCCTACTTTCACAAGTTACGGATCAAAAAAAGTTTATAGATAAGTTAAATAGAGATTAAATATGTCAAAGATTCCTGAAGATGCAATAAGATGCCTAGATAAAGGGTTTGTACGATTAGTAGATGCAATGGGGGGAGATGATGCTATCGTCCAAGCTGCCCGAGTTAGTTATGGTAAAGGTACTGCAAAGGTATCTCAAGATAGAGGCCTGATTCGATATCTTATGCGTCATAGGCACACCACCCCATTTGAAATGGTTGAATTTAAGTTCCATTGTAAAATGCCAATATTCGTTGCCCGTCAGTGGGTTAGACATCGCACGGCTAATATAAATGAATATTCTCTAAGATATTCGGAAGCAAGGGATGAATTCTATTGTCCAGACCCAGAGCATATTCAATTTCAAAGTTCACTAAATAAACAAGGTCGACTTGGAGAAGTCTCTGAGTCTTTGAAGACAAAAGTACAAGATTATTTTCAGGAGATATCAAATAGAAGTTTTGAAATATACTCTGAACTAAATGATGCAGGTGTAGCAAGAGAATTAGCTAGGGCAATTCTTCCAGTGAATCTTTATACAGAATGGTATTGGAAAAATGATTTACATAATCTTCTGCATTTTGTGGGATTACGTTCTGATAGTCATGCTCAATATGAGATTCGTGTTTTTTCAGATGCAATGGCAGAGTCAGTAAAAAAAGTAGCACCTTTTGCATGGGAGGCCTATCAGGATTATGTAGTGAGTGGTCTTAGATTTTCTAGAATAGAGCAAGGTCTCCTTGAACAAAATCTCCCAGATCGCGTGATCGATGACATTATGGAAGATATAGTCTATCAGATCACAGCATCCCTTCACAATAACAAACCGCGTGAGGATCATGACCTTTTTCCTCTTTATAAAAAGCAAGGTGGGCACGATTCAGAAGAGGATTTTAAATTAAAATGGGATTCAGGCGAGATAGAGGTTGGTAACGTTCGTGAGTTACGAGAATTCAAGGAAAAATTACTATCCTTGAAGAATTAAAATGACCTAATTGAAATTTTACCTATGTCTTTATTTAATAGAGAAGAGGTCATAGATCAAAACTTCACTCGTTGGGTAGTTGCGGGGGAGTTTCCCAAAGCCAAGGCAAAACTATATTTGTCTCAGGATAATATTCAAAAAACTGATCTGATTTCTATTTTTGAATCTCAAGTCATTAGTAGGCATATAGATATAAAAGCGCGAGAACTCAAGGACAAGGGGGACTGTTTTTATACCATCGGGAGTTCTGGACATGAGGGGAATGCCGTTTTTGGAAGACTCTTCCCCTATCATGATATGGCATTTCTTCATTATAGGAGCGCTCCCTTTTTTTTAGAAAGATCAAAGCAAATATCTAATTCAACACCAATCTATGATATGGCCCTATCCTTTATGGCATCTTCTGAAGATCCAATAAGCGGGGGTCGTCACAAGGTTATTGGTAGTGAGGTACTTAATATACCACCACAGACAAGTACTATTGCGAGTCACCTACCCAAGGCTGTAGGAACGGCATTCTCTATTGATCGCGCAAGAGACTTGGCCCTTTTAGAAAGTAAATTATTTAATGAAAGCATAGTACTTTGCAGTTTTGGTGATGCTAGTGCAAATCATGCAGCAGCATTATCAGCTTTTAATACTGCTTGCTGGGTTTCAAGTCAGGGCGGACATGTACCAATCGTATTCATATGTGAGGATAATGGAACTGGTATATCTGTTCCAACAGATGGGAAATGGATTGAAAATAATTTTTCGAATAAATATGGAATGCAATATTTGAAAGCTGATGGTCTTCATTTAATTGATCTGATAGTTAAAACAAAAGAGGCTGAAAAGATATGTAGACTAAATAGGACACCTGTTTTTCTACATATGAAAACTGTCAGACTCATGGGTCATGCTGGCTCGGATGTTGAAGTGGGATATAGAAACATAAAAGAGATCGAAAAAGATGAGGCAAATGATCCATTGATACATTCTGCTAGAATCATGATTGAAAATAATTGTCTTACTAATGAAGAGGTTACCTCTTTATATGAGCAAAAGCGCGCACAGGTGGGTCATGTGTTTGAGAATGCTACATCCAGACCAAAACTAAAAAAAGTAGACGAAGTAATGTCTACTATTATATCAAATAAGCATGTCCGGACTAGGCCTAAATATCCTTCAAATGATTCGCGGGAAAAAATATTTGGAAAGGAGTTTGGTCGACTAAAATTTCCTCACCATATGGGAAAGTTGATCAATTATGCTTTGACTGATATTCTTTTGCAATATTCCAATACGGTTGTATTTGGTGAAGACGTTGCTCAAAAAGGTGGTGTATATCATGTTACTGCAGATCTTTATAGGCAATTTGGTGTTCGAAGAGTATTTAATAGTCCGTTAGATGAGACTTCTATTATTGGTTTTGGACTTGGTCTTGGACATAACGGATTTGTCCCTATCCCAGAGATACAGTTTCTAGCATATTTACATAATGCAGAAGATCAGTTAAGGGGGGAGGCTGCGACGCTTCCTTTTTTCTCAGAAGGTCGTTTCACTAACCCTATGGTATTACGAGTTCCTGGTCTTGCATATCAAAAAGGCTTTGGAGGGCATTTCCATAATGATAATTCCTTATCAATATTTAGAGATATTCCTGGTTTAATATTAGCTGTCCCTTCTAATGGTGCAGATGCGGTTAAAATGCTTAGATCTTCAGTTAGCCAAGCTTATGAAAATGGACGTATAGTTGTTTTCATAGAACCCATTGCCCTATATATGACAAGAGATCTACATATTGAAAAAGATGGTAAATGGGTAAATAAATATCCTGATATAAAAGAAGAGATACCGCTAGGTGAATTCATGACCTATGGTACAGGTAGATCTTTAACAATTATTACTTATGGTAATGGACTCTACCTATCTTTAAAAGCAAAAAAAGAAATAGAATCTAAATCGAGAAAAAAGATAAAGGTCATTGATCTCAGATGGCTTTCGCCAATTGACTTCCCAAAATTGATTAAAGCTATCGGGAGTTGTAAGAAAATTTTAATCGTTGATGAATGTAGAAAGACTGGATGCCATGGTGAAGAGATCTATATGAAACTAGACCAATTTTCAGAACATGATCTAAATATAAAACTACATGCAGCTGAAGATTGTTTCATTCCACTAGGCGTTTCTGCTACTGTTACACTTCCAAGCGAGAGGTCAATTCTCAATAACGCACTGGGTCTATTGAATGAGTAAAAAAAGAATTGTAGTGATATGTCCTGGCAGAGGCTCCTATACTAGAGAAACAAATAATTACTTTAAACAATTTGGTAAATTGGCAAAGAAGGAAATCAAATGGATGGATGAACAGCGAGAAGACAAAGGACGATTATCGCTGACAAAGCTTGATTCGCAGAACTTTAGAGCTCGAACGCATATGATAGGAGAGAATGCTTCTACGTTAATATATGCTTGCAGTCTTATTGACTTTTTGAGTATAGATAAGAATAAGTATGAAGTGGTCTCTATTTTGGGTAACTCAATGGGTTGGTACACTGCATTAGCATTGTCTCAAGCAATTTCAATTGAAAATGGATTTGATCTTATTGATACAATGGGTTCAATGATGAAGAATGATCTTATTGGAGCCCAAATGATATATCCAATAACAAAGGATAATTGGCAGAAAGATCAAAAGGCCCTTGAAGTAGTTCTATCTGAAGTACACCAAGCAGGTGCACATATTTCAATCGAATTAGGTGGTTATGTTGTTATTGGTGGAGAAAAATCCACCATTCAGAAACTATCAAAAAAACTACCAGTTAAGGAAAAGTACCCGCTAATAATACCTTATCATGCTGCTTTCCACACTCCTTTGCTTGAGTCAATTTCGAGATCTGCATTTAAGATGATTGACTCATCTATTTTTAAAAAGCCATCCATACCTTTAATTGATGGAAGAGGGAAGATATGGTCTCCTTATAGTAGTGACCCCATTGATATTATGGAGTACACACTTGATCATCAGGTCCAAAATACATTTGATTTCACTTCCTCTGTTATGGTTGCATTAAAGGAATATTCACCTGACAAGGTTTTATTACTAGGTCCTGGGAATTCTTTGGGTGGCCCAGTAGGACAGATACTAATTGAGAATAAATGGCTTGGCCTAGAATCAAAAGAAGATTTTTCAAACTATCAGAAGGTTGATCCCTTTGTCCTATCGATGGGGATAATAGACCAAAGAAAAATGCTCTAAACAGATTTTTATTAAGTTTTTTTATTTTAATAAAATAACTTTTTTAGAAATCAAATTATTACCTTTCTTGATTCTTAAAAAATAAGAACCTGAGGCATGATTGTTATCCATTCTCATTGATATACTATTGTAACCAAGAGAAGAGGGATAAATTATTTTTGATTCTACTGTACGACCAGTGAGTGATATGATGTCTATCTTAATAGGACTCAGTTCTTCTTTAATATTTAAACTTATTTGAAAGTTGGCATTGAAAGGATTGGGGTATACGCTATTTAATTCAAAAGAATTGATTGATAGGTCATTGGATAAATGAAGAGATGTATTTGATGATCCTGGAGAGGGTGATAGAAAACCCCATTGATCATTATATCCTTGTGTAGGAACTCTTCCGTATGAAATATCCTCTTGCTGAGATGGGAATGTTATCGAATCAAGGATTGTCACACCATCAGGATGAATTAGGGCTAAGAATTCTCCTCCAGATGATAATTTGAAATTCGTATGGAGACTGCCTTGATCTTGGTCTTCATCACACCATACTAAGATATATTCGTTTGGTAATATTTGAGTAGATGAATCAGGAAATTTCCACTTTGTAAGGTTATCTCTCTTATCTGTTAAATAGTGGTTTGCTAGGTCAGCCTGTACATCACTATCATTCCATAGTTCAATCCAATCATCGTATTCCCCAGCTTCATCAAGATTAGTAGTTACATTTTTTGCGAGTACTTCGTTTAAAAGTACAGATTGATTGGTAATCGAGCTTAATACCTCAAAAGATCTATAATCATAAACGGGAAATTTTTCCTCATACATATCATTTGAGGCAAGAGCATACCAATCATAATTACCAGATTCTAAGGGAATGAATTCAGCAAGCCACAGATCATGGTCTTCGACTTTTTTATTTTCTGTAATAGGATTAAATGTAAAAGGTACTGAGTTCCATTCTTCTTCACTGGTATGGCGATAGAAAAATTGTGCATTTTCTACGTTTCCCCAAATGGAAGCTGTTACAGTGATTGATTCTCCAAGCATCACAATATTCTGTTCAATAGAACTTTCGTAGATAATTGGGTCATAACCATCAAATATTATTTGATTGTTCAATGACTCTTTTCTCTGCGCGATGAATTCTAAAATACCTTGCTTAACATGAGCATTTTCATAATCACTGCCATAGCTATATAAAAAATCATTCATACTAAAACCGTAATCTAGTGTCCGATAGATATCGTATTCAGCAGCAGAGTATAGATTATCTGAAAAATTATTCAATGTTTCGTAAATACTATCTAAATGAAACAAATTTTGATTGTAGAATTGTAAAAAATGGGAGAATAAGTTTCTATATCTTGGTTGAGAAAATAAATAATCTGTTAGAGGGCGACCATCATCATCTATGACAGCATACTCATAAGGGTCGATTGTAGACCAATCAATATTAAACCAGTCGATACCAAAAGAATTATCATAATCAAAAGGCAACCAGTATATCAAATCATCATCAGGGTTATGATAAAGGTAAAAATTATTTCGAAGAAAGCGATAATCATCCCAGCTACCTGTTAAAACATTCATGGCCAAATATTGTAAAGTTGTTTTTATGTCTAGGACCATCTCCAATGAGTCTGGAGTCTCATGAATGACATTGATCAAGCGAGCTAATTTCACATAATCATATTCGTTTTTATTTGTCTTTAATTCATATGGCCTGGTTTCGCTATAGTACGGATGATAATCTTCCGCATCACTCCCTCTGTATGTTAAATCTGCAGGCCAAATACATTTCCATAGATTACCATTATCATTTTCAAAATTTCTTGTAAGAAATGTATCATCTATATGCTCTATGGATATGTATAGTCCAAAATATTCGTTATTAATGTATAAGGTAACGTGAGATGCTCTACTACTTTTCATTCCAATATCTTGATAGAAATCCCAACACAACTTAGAGCGAATGATCGAAGGGTCATTGTGCTCACCATTTAAGTTTAGTTTTTGTACATCATAAAAGTCACGCCCAGAAATAAAATGATTAAAATCGACCTTGAATGATTTTTTAGCTGAACCACGTGAGGTATTACCGCGTAAACGGAAACCAATGGAATCTATTGTTTCATTAATAAATGAATTTTGGAATTGGAATGTGGCGAGATGCATTGAATCGCTTTCTACATTATCATACATCCATTCTAAATCTTCAGGATCAATAGTAATATGGATGTATGCAAGGTCTGAATCATCATAAACTTTCCAAGAATCATCAGAAAAGACGAAACTAATTGAGGTAATAAAGAACAAAATTGTTTTAAAAATCATGATCTGAATATTCAGTGTGTTAATCATTAATGACCTTATAAACTATGAAACCACCGCCTGAGATAGATTGGCCTGATGATCGTTCATCTTTAATAAGAAGGTCATGAGATATTAATTCCTTCTTTAATTCTTGAATTTGATCTGAAAGGTTTACAATAATAAAATAGATATTGTCGCTGTCCCATCTCTTGTAACCAACGATATCTTTATGATAGCCATTTAAAAATTCAATATTGGTATTGTTACTCCAAAACACAGGATTTGTTTTCCTTAATCCTATAAGCTGTTTGTAAAAATTTGCATCTGGGTATGTTCTCCACCTGATAGTATCTTTTTCAAAGAATTTAAGTTGTTTACTTAATCTTGATTCTTGTCCTGAATAGATCATAGGTATGCCTGGTAAGGTAAATAGCATCGTTGATAATGCATATGCTTTATTCCCGAAATGGTTGATCATAATCCTATTCCAACTGTTCTCATCATGATTATCCAGAAAATTCATTTTTAAAGCATTACTAGAATAAGACTTTGTTGGTTTTTCAAAATGATTACGTATGCTTGATACCTCTTTATGCCCAGAAGCAATCTCTTTAAGAATATGATAGAGGCTCCAATTATAATCTGCATTGAATCCCTTTTCTAGTAATTCTGGATCTTCCCACTCAGCCAACATGAATATAGGCTTAATCGAATTTAATTTTTTTATTGTAGTTTCCCAAAAGTCTGAAGGGACCATGCCTGCAACATCGCAGCGGAAACCATCAATGTCAAACTCTCGAACCCAATATTCCATAGCGCTTGTCATGTAACCTCGTAGACCACTTTGTCCAAAATCCAGATCATATACATCACTCCAATCTGTCCCTGAAGGAGGTTGAAAATTCTGATTCTCATTCTTAGTATACCAGTCTGGGTTTGTAGTTACTAATTCATTATCACACGCAGTATGATTAGCCACCCAGTCCAATATCACGTACATGCCCATCCCATGTATCTCATGTACCAAAGATCTAAACTCTTCAGCGGTTCCAAATTCTGGATTTACACTAAAATAGTCCTTTACGGAATAATAACTCCCTAATTCACCTTTACGATTTATTTCGCCAATTGGGTGTATGGGCATAAACCACAAAATACCAATACCCATTTCTTTTAGACGAGGCAGATGATTACGAAATGAGGCTATCGTACCATCACTGGTATACTGTCTCAAATTGACTTCATAAATTGTTTGATCATTGATCCAATCAGTATTGGATATATTCATTTTACTTCCTCTACAGCATAAGAAAAAAAATGATAACAATAATAGATGTACATATCTCATTCCCTTGTCAACAATACACCACTTATGGGTTCTATGGTAATTGTTTCTTTGAACTTATTATAATTTTTATTTACAGGGCTTGCAGTATTGATTAATAAATTCCAACTTCCATTTGGTAGTGAAGCTTCGATGCTATTTTTATTGTCGCCATTGATGAAAATTACGATTTCTCCATTAAAGCCATACCCCAACCCAACAGTATTATTTAAATCATAAAAAATGATATCCTCAAAATCAGTTCTCCTAAAATGAGTATATTGTTTTCTTAATTCAATTAAAGTACCATAAAAATCAACCAGGTCTTGATTTTGTTTTAATTCATCCCAATTTACCCAGTTTGTTTCATTATCCTTATTGTATGGATTGGAATCCATAGTATTTACATTGAAATCAGGTACATTGGTTTGTGCAATTATTTTAGAATGACCCCACTCTTGCCCCTGGTGAATCAATGGGATACCTTGACTAGTAAATAATATCAACGCAGCAAGTTTATTCATATTAGTTAGTTTTGAAGATAAAAAAAGGTGGTCTAACTTATTTGTGATAATGTCATTCTTTTTATTTTCACCGCTGGATAATCGAAGAAAATCACTGAAACAATAATCATCATGCACTTCCAAAAAGTTAATGGCATGATGTGATTTTTTATAAACGCCACCGCCTATTTTAGTAGTCCCACCAATGATTGACTTTAGATCTTTCTTGTCCTCATTTGGCCTGTAAGACCCAAAAAGAAACCCTTTCTTGTCATAATCATGCAAATCGCCTCGAATTACATCTCTAAAATGAGCATTGAATGATCCCCATTCTATTTTAGAGAATTCACCACTCCGATTATCCCAGGCCTCACCATAGATTATTACAGCTGGATTTATTGACCTTAATTCATTTGATATTAATTCAGCGGTCTCTAGTGAAAGAATATGAGCCTGGTCAAATCGAAAACCATCTATATGGTATTCCAACATCCAGTATTTCAAACTTTCAATGATATATTGCCTTACATGCTCATTTTCCGTATCCAATAGATTGCCACAACATTGACTAATATAATCTCCATTTTCATCAAGCTGAAAATATAGGTCTCTATCAATAAATTTTAATGGATGCCAATCATAGTTAGAGACATGATTTATGACCACATCTAAGATGACAGCAATATCATTCCTATGTAATTCTCTAACCATTTCCTTTAATTCTTGTACAGCTTTACCACTTTCCCCATTCCATTCTCCTATTTTTCTAGTACCATCCGAGGCGTAGTAACTTTCTGGAGCCATAAAGAACGTTGGCATATAACCCCAATGATTTCGCTCATAGGGATTCCAATCATTGAACATCCCATCCACTCGTTTTTTATACGGGATTTCTACATTTGCATAATCCCATAAAGGCAAGAATTGGACAGCATTTATACCAAGTCTTTTTAAATGTGAAATACCTCCATTTTGATTCTCCTCTATGAACCCATTGTAAGTGCCAGGTGATGAGACCCCAGAGGAGTGATGCCTTGTCATATCTCTTAAATGGGCCTCATAGATTATGAGATCTCTTTGGTCAAAATTTTTCCAGGTATCTCCCTGCCAGTCGAAAGATTCATCAATTACTAAGGTTTTAGCTACATGCCTCCAAGTATTTTGAGTAATAGCTGCTTTTGAGTATGGATCTGCAATGATTACGCTATCTTCATTAACAGGACCAGATAATCTGTAACCATATATTGTTCCCACACCTAAGTTGTTGATGAAAATTGTCCAATCACCACTTCCATCAGAGGCCATTTCATATGCAACCCCATTTTCATCTTCTGGATTATCAAAAATGATTAATTGAACTTGGTCGGAACTTGGTGCATGTATTTTAAATTCGATTCCACCCTGTTTTAAAAAGGAACCATAACTAAGTTTTTGATTTGCATATGGATCAGTACAGGATTGGATGGAAAAAAGAGCAATACCAATAAATGCGTAAATGATTTTCATGCTCTTGTTTTATTTCAGGTACAAGACTTTTTTATTTGTAGTTCTATTTTCTGACGATAGTGATACAAAATACAACCCAGTTGCAACTGCATCTCCATTGTTATTTTTTGTATCCCAAATGAGTTGATGCTGTCCGGGATTTCTCTGTTCATATTCAAAGCTTTTGATGACCTTTCCACTTAAATCATAAATGGTAGCATGAATATTAGATACTTCATTTATGTGATAGCGGATATTTAATTTTCCATTAAAAGGATTTGGATAGCACTTTATTATTTCGAATTGATTTGGGACCGGTTCGTTTGATGAGGGAATTTGTAGTTGGTAGTCCCTATTGGTAAATACAATCGCTGATTTAGCGGGTATCGAATATTCATCGTAGTAATTATCTTCGCCAATTGTAATCGCATTTATGGGGCTTAATACATCATGCCAGGTTCCTGAGGATAGGAAGGGCACATTTTCTATAGTTCTTTCCAAAGATGAAAAATTAGCTATCACAACAACTTGATCATCATTATTATTTGGTGATTCGTCCTTGTATCCATAAACGATAACCTTTTGACTTGTGTATCGATATAGATCATAGAAAGTACCTTTATAAAATGCGGGATTAGATTTTCTAAGTCTGGCTAATTTAGAGTAATGCTCTAGGTGCGATTGTCCAATGTCTGTATCCAACAATGACCAATCTACTGGGCGATATTGCAACTTTTCATCATCGTAATTACCATTATTATTATCATCATTCCACCCAGTCTGGAGTCCGAATTCTTGACCCTGGAAGAGCATTGGGATACCAAGTGATGTAAATAGCATTGTTGCATAAAACTTGTCTCGATTTCTTGCTTCTTCGATGGAATAGCTATTAAACGTGACCATTTCCTGTAAAATAGATTGCTCATCATGACTCACCATGTATTTGACAGCCTGTGTACGGCTATTATAAGGGTCACCCCAATCAGAGTATTCATGTAAGCCAACAATCTGTCTCATGATTGACATGGTTGAGAGGCTTTGACCGTGTACGTCATTAAGCAGTCGGTCATGAAAGCTATCATGCCATCCGGAAGATAAATCTGTGTTTTCAATTAGCCATGGGTTTGATGGTAAATGTTCTGCAATTTGGTAAACTGTGGAATCATAGTCTTTTAGTGCAGTTGACCAAGAAGGTATTCCATACTCCTGTTGCTGCATATCCCAGCCAATCATGTACATGGCATCAAATCTAAATCCATCTACTTTGTATTCATCTACCCAGATTTTGTTTACTCTATTAATATAGTCTATGGTCCTTGTATTAAAATGATCCCAGTCTAACATTCCCCAGGAACCCTCAGCCTCATTTGGATTCAAATCTGTATGTAATTTAATATATGGATTTAAATCATAGTCCGGTTGTATCTCCCAAATTGGGCTGGTTGATTTAATATGATTCCAGATCATGTCCATTATTACGGCTATTCCTCGAGAATGAGCTTCATCAATTAATATTTTTAAATCACCTGGCGTTCCGTAATTTGATTCTACCGCAGACACAAGTTGAGGGTCATAGCCCCAGGAATGGGTCCCTGGGAAATCAGTAATTGGCATCAGTTCAATTGCATTTATCCCAGTTCCTTTTAGATGATCCAATCTATTAACTACATCTAAAAATGTTCCCTGGCCATTACCCTGAGCAGAGAAATCATCTACATGCAATTCGTATATGATAAGGGTATCCAATGATGGTCTTACATATTCAACAGATTGCCAGACATAGTCATCAGCGGTTGATATCCCACCTGGACCAATTTCTATTCTAGTTTTACCATTTGTCAATCTTCTTGATAGAGGATCTGCGATCCGATTCCCATTAATCAAAAGATATTCGTATTCATATTCACCATTTGGAAGATCTAGCTCAATCCACCAAGTGTCTTGGATATTTGGATCCTTGTACATGGTCATTGCTTCTGAAGTTTCTGTTGAATTGCCAGGTGTGTCAATAATGACCCTCATTACTGGTTGAGATGGTGCATAGACAGCTAGGAACATAGAATTGTCTATCCAGGTAGGGCCTAGTTCAATCCCCGCCGGCATTGGTTCTTCAATGATCTCTATTGCGCCAAAATCATAGACGGTATCCCATGAGCCAGAAATCGATGCCTGTACCCAGATTGGATCGTAGACGGATAGGGGAGAATCAAAAGGAATGTACAATACACCATTGCCTTGGTAATACTGGGTCCCCGGCAAGGTGTCACCGCCAATGGAATATCGTATGGAGTCAATGTTCTCAGAAGCGAAAATGCCTATGCTAAACCCAGCCACTTCTCCAGCATTATTAATATGCCTAGCTGCTTGGAAAAAAAGAGGGTCACTGACATTCAAGATTGAGTTGGTCCAGTTGTCATCTGTAGTCAGCGGGTTAAGAGGATCAGGTATCCAAGAATAATCTGAACCAGATGAATTATGGTGAAAATGAATTTTATATTGATGCTCATCACCTACATTTAGTGAGTATGTTTTTTCATAAGAATCGGTTGTCTGATTGTAGTCCATTCTTGAAGCAGCATTTGGGTCAATCATTCCGTTTGAATTAGGCCCCCAATCGTTTGATGTACCACTTGGCATGGTCCCAGGTATGAATACTCTTATAAAATCATCATTTATGCTCGCTACATATCGGAAGGTAACGTCAAACGATTGTCCATAAATAATGGAAATGAAAAGTAAAACTGATTTTCTCATGATTCGACTTTGACCTCGCTTGAAAGATGTCTAAACCAAAACCAATATAGGCCTAAAGATAGGAAAATCAATAATATCAATAAATTCATAACGTTAGACCATTGTTTGAGTACTATCATCATTCCTGTTAGAAAAAGTACGACCTGCCAGGGGACTGCAAAAAAAGTAGCAATAATATCACGCTTATTTTCTTCATTGATCTTTAACAAGATATCATTTGGTAATTGGTTTCGTACTTTGTCCCACATGCCAAAAGGACGAGTGATCTTATAAAAATTGAATAATACCTTCTCATCAGTTGCCTTTGTGTAAAAAGTCCCGATCAAGCAGCCAAACAAAGAACTTCCACTGGCAATTAAAAAAGAAGTGTATTCAGGAAGTGGACCTCCAAATGCTTTGGTCAGCACAGCCGCAATCATGCCAAATGCAGTCCCTACTGCAAAGCCATATCCATTGAATCGCCACCAGTACCAACGTATTACTTGCGGAATGAACATCCCCGCTCCAATCCCCATGGTGATCCAGCCCCAAATCTCATTGATATTACTAATGGTCAAACTGAATACTAATGCCAATGCGACAATGACCAATGATGCAATACGGCCCTGAAACATCAGATCCTTTTCACTCGCATGTGGCCGCAAATAAGTTTGATATAGATCTTTTACCCAGTAAGCAGCGCCTGCATTTACAGTTGAATCAAAAGTAGACATTGCAGCAGCCATCAGTCCTGCCATTAAGAAACCTTTTACGCCAGTAGGGATGTAATGTTTTATAACTGTCGGTAATACCAATTCAGGATCAGCAATAACATTATATTCGGGGTTTAGTCCATGGTGAATGCCTAACATGGCAAAGGATGCAATTAGAGGCCAGCGGAATGCGAGGAGTGACGTCCAAAACAAGGAAAGAAGTCCTGCTTCCCTATCACTCCTTGCCGCAAAATATCGTTGCAGCATATAGCCACCAGCGCCACTGGATCCTTCCAATGTCACCTTGAATAGGTAAAACATGATTGCGATCCCGAATAAATTATAGATCTCAAATGTAGAACCAGAGGGCATGTTCATCTCACTTGGTGGAGTTATCCTAGACCATTCAGAAAGAGTTGTTTTTATTGCAGTAAATGAACCATCCAACATAGGTACAGAAACCATGAATTCTTCAGGAAGGTCTACAATGCTCATCGCCATGGAAGAGATGTAAATGATGACACCAAAAATAAAAACGCCCTGGAAAACATCTGTCCATACGACACCATATAAGCCACTAGCGACCGTATAGATCATTGCTAATACTACCATTATGAGTGATGCATAGATAGGTTCAACCCCCAAAAAGGAACCAACAAATTTGCCTGCTCCAATTACAAAGTAGGTGACCATTGCAATTGTCATTATGATCGATGCAAATGCAGCAATAATTCTTGCAGTGTCTCCTTCTTTACCTGTTCCAAATCTAAAGTGCATCCACTCTGCCTGAGTCATTACCTGTGAACGTCTATTCCATTTCCCCATAAAGACCATTAAGAAAGCCATTATCAGTGTTACTCCACCACGTATTTCAATAAAGAATCCTTTTGTGCCAAGCGCATAGATAAATGCAGTATTGATCATTGTACCTGCGATGTCAGTATTGGATGCCATCCCAGAGGCACCAAGAACCCACCAAGGTAATTTACGATCGCCTAAAAAGTATGAATCAATATCACGGGAGGCCTTTCTCTGCATGACAAGTCCAACAATGACAATTGCAAGCAGATAAACGATGATTATAATGAGGTCGATAGTTTCCATAATTACACCTTATACCTTATAATATTTGTTTTTATACTCGTTTATCATTCTAAGAGCAGTAAATCTTACACCAGTTTTTATCGCATTTTTCATTATAGTGACCCACTTTTTCCTATCATCATAGAATAATGGGATGATTTGATCTTCTAATAAATGATATAAGTGTTCTGAATCTTTCTTATCATCTGGATGATTAGGGTCTCCAATGGCCCAGCCATTTACGTTATCCTCACAACCCTCAGCCCACCAACCATCTAATACTGAAAGATTGGGGACGCCATTGAGTGTGGCTTTCATCCCGCTCGTTCCAGAAGCTTCGTTTGGTCTTAGTGGGGTATTGAGCCATACATCCACTCCAGAAGTAATCAATCTTCCAAGCCACATGTCATAATTTTCCAAATAGATAACTTTGATAGATCCAAAAAGACTTTTGGACTTACTCACGATTCCGTGAATGAGTTCTTTGCCTTCCTTATCATTTGGATGTGCTTTTCCTGAAAATATTACTTGGATCTTCTTTTGGCCTAATTCTTGAAGCCTTTCTAGATCACTAAAAAGTAGTTGTGCCCGCTTATAGGTTGCAGACCGTCTAGCAAATCCTATGGTCAGTGTATTCATATCTAATGCTTTTCCAGTTTGAGAATTAGCATAAGAGATCAGCTTTCTTTTTCTTTCCAAATGACCTTCATATAAAACTTCATCAGGGACAGAATCAATTTCTAGTAACCTATCTGGATTAAGTCTCCAGCCAGTTAAATATTCATCAAAAATAATTTTTAAGGGTGTCCCCATCCAGTAGCTATGATGAACACCATTGGTTATGAAACCAATTTCTGTCCAAGGGAACTGATCTTGGGCAACATCACCATGCAATTTTGATACTCCATTGGCGGTTCTGCTAAAATACAATCCTAATTCCGTCATATGTAATCTTTGAGAATTTATTATTGATGGTAATGATAGACCATCTGGTATTAGAGTATTAAGTTTATTTTTTACTCGATCTAATGAAAAATGGTCATGCCCAGCTGGGACGGGAGTATGTGTAGTGAAATGACAAAGAGCTTTTACCCTGTTTTCATCTCCTCCAAATCTTTCTAATAGGCTAAGGGTAAGAAATGAGCAATGGCCTTCATTCATGTGATAGGTTTTGATATCGTTTTGTCCCAGTTTTTGTAATAGTTCTATACCTCCAAAACCAAGAATGGATTCTTGAAGAATTCGGTGGTCCTTATCACCAGAATAGAGCCTGTGAGTGATACTGCGATCTTCTTTAGTATTCTCATCTAAGTCAGTATCTAAATAGTATATTGGAACACGATGGCCAGAATTTGAATCGTAATCAAACTTGAATACTTGTACAGATACTTTCCTATTTTGCAATTGCAATGAAAAGCGTAGGTCCATTTGTTCTATTAATGGATGAGGGTCAAATCTTGGATAGGTCTCTGTTTGGAATCCATCTTCATCTATGCGTTGCTTGAAATATCCTTCCTTATAAAGCAACGTTATTGCACACATTTTCATTCCTTCGTCACCAGCAGCTTTAATATGATCGCCTGCCAATACACCTAGTCCACCACTATAGGTGGGAATACTAGATGAGATTCCTATCTCAGCAGAGAAATATGCTATTTCAAATTGTTCTTTCATGCTCGATTCGCTTTTTCAGTAATATTTTTCATTTTTTCCATCATGGAATTCTTTAGTTCGCTACCATTCATTCTCCAAGACCAGTTTTTATCATTAATGGTACCAGGTGTATTCATTCGGGCATCTGAACCTAATCCTAGGATATCCTGGATTGGAACGATTACGGTCATGGCGCGTGATTGTAAGGAATATTCTATCATATGCCAGTTCACTTCTTTTAAATCTGATTTTAAAACATTTTTTAGAGTGTCAATTTCATTCTTTGATAATTTATCATTAAGAGACTCATACCACCCAATGGAAGTATCATTATCATGCGTACCAGTATATAGAACTGTATTCTCTTCCATGTCTCTGAGGTTTTCTATCTCGTAAAATGAAAACTGCAATATGCTCATCCCTGGGATATCATGCTTGTTTCGTAATATTGCAGCATCAGCAGCTGCCTCACCCAGGTCTTCGGCAATTAAATTAACATTCCCATTGTTCTTAAAAACATTTTCAAGCAATTCACTCCCTTTCGCCTCTACCCATTGACCTTGGGTAGCATCCACGTCCTCTATTGGTATCTCCCAATATTTTGCGAGACCATTAAAATGATCGATTCTAATTATGTCGACATATTTCATCATATGGTTTATGCGATCGATCCACCAAGAAAAATTTGAATCTTGATGTTTTTGCCAGTCGTATATTGGGTGTCCCCAAAGTTGTCCAGATTCCATAAAATAATCAGGGGGGACACCAGATTGAAACTGCATTTTACAATCTTCATCTAATTTAAATAGCTCTTGATTCATCCATACATCTGAACTGTTAAAAGATATGTAAATAGGGATGTCTCCAATCAATTTAATTCCTTTCTTGCAGGCATGAGCTTTGAGAGATCTCCATTGTCTGTCAAATAAAAATTGTAATGTTTTTATTTCTTCAATTTCACTGTTATATCTGAGCTCTAGGTCCTCTATGGTTTCTTTTTTTCTATTTTTATATCCTGATTCCCAGTAAGTCCAATCTATCTGATCCTCAATATCTTTTATTACCATGAAGAGAGCATAATCATTGAGCCAGAAGTCGTGTTCATTACAAAATTTTCGATACTCTATCAAATTATCTTCATCACCAAGTAAAAAATTGGTTACTGCTTTTTTAAGAATGGAATATTTCCAGGTCTTTAATTTTTCAAATTCAACTTTTCTTTCACTGAACTCCGGCATAGGGTTCAAATCAGATCTCATTATGAGTCCATCTTTGATCAATTCATCCAAGCTAATGAGAAATGGATTTTGAGCAAAGGCTGAATTGGTGTCATATGGACTGTTGTGCTTCTCTGGGAAATTAGTGGGAAGAATCTGCCAATAATGTTGTCCCATCTTTGCAAGATCATTCACAAATTTTTTTGCGGCATCACCAATTTCACCAATTCCATATGGACCGGGCAAGGAGGTAATATGCACTAAGACTCCACTAGTTCTCTGTGTCTTTGATCTTTTCATGAAAATATAAATAAACTAAAAGTAATCGTTATTTTCTCTAAATATTTAGTAAGTGTTGCAAATTTTCTGCGGGATCACGCATGATGTTTTTCACATATGGGTCAGAATCGAAACCTAAACGTTGGCCTGCAAGTGTAATATCTAAAATTATATGATTGGTTGCAATCTCGTTGATTGCGGTGTTCTTAGTTAGGATAGCTTTGCAGTCCTCTGTTTTTTTTGTACTTCCCATAATCGTATGTTGATTATCCACTACCATAATGATCTTTGGAGTCCATATTTTACGAAGGTCATCCTCATCAAGCTCATATGATACTATCTTCCCAAGTTTCTCATCTATGTTTGTGAAAGAAAAAATAGTATTCTCAATTCCACGGTTTTTTGCAGTAATAAGTTCTTTTTTTATTTCCTCAACTTCTCGTTTCCAACCACTTATCACTATCTTTTTTTGAGCATTTTTGATTAATTCTTTTGCTTTCAAGATGATATTCCTATATCCATGCAAATGCCAAAAATCAAAAGTTTGATCATCTATTTCTATATTGCTTATTGCTTCTCCAAGTCCATCTAATTTCTCATTATGAGATTGATTTAAAAGTTCCATCAGCGCAGATGGTTGAAGAGGGATATACCTTTTTGGGGAATCACCAACGCTATTGGCAAAGCCTTGGCTGACAAGTTTATTCAAAACATTATAAATCGCTGATCTAGGGATGTCAGTCTGTGAGCTGATTTCATAACCAGTTGAGGGACTGTTTTTTAAAAGAGCAGTATATGCTTTGGCTGCATTGGTAGTAAAGCCAAATTTTATCAAAAAACTTTGAATTTCTTTCATCTACTGAGCGATTCTGGTTTCTATTAAAAATTAATTTTAGATTGAATTTATTTGCACTTAAATTAATAACTCTAAATAGAGTTACTAATAAGTAATTTAAAATTTTATGAGCTAAAGTTGACGTTTAATTTATAATATTGTGAAAAATTTAAAATTAGTTGCACAGACTCTTTTCCTTTTCCAGTTACTGCAGGCGGGGACGACTGGTAAAATATCTGGCAAGGTTGTTGATCAGGACAGTCAACCGTTGATAGGATGCAATATTATTGTCAAGGGCACTTCATTTGGAGCGGCTACGAATCTTGAAGGTGAATATTTTATTTTGAACGTCCCACCTGGAATATATCAAATATCTGCTTCAATGATTGGATATGGTACTGTCACTATTGAGGGTGCGCAAGTAATAGTGGATTTGACGGCAAAAAATGATTTTTCATTGAAACCTGAGACGATTGAAGGTGAAGAAATCATTGTAACCGCAGAGAAACCAACAGTGCGATTGGATCAGACCTCTATGTCAGCGGTAGTTAGTTCTGAAGATATTGAAAATATGCCGGTCACAGATGTAGGAGATATTATCGAATTGCAGGCAGGCATCGTACGAGACCCCAATGGAGGTTTTCATGTAAGAGGAGGGCGTAGTAGTGAGGTCTCTTTCTGGGTCGATGGTGTCGCCACTACGGATTCTTATGATGGAAGTTCTGGCTTGGAAATTGAGAATGCAGGTATTCAAGAAGTGCAGGTCATCTCTGGTACCTTTAATGCAGAATATGGACAGGCGATGTCGGGTATTGTAAACGTAGTTACGAAGGATGGTGGAGAAGAATATAAGGGCAATCTTGATTTTTACGGTGGTGGATATCACTCTGACCATTCAGACATTTACTCTCTTTCATCTCCTTTTTCTAATTGGCAATCTTTCACGGATCTTAATGGTGATGGTAATTGGGATTATGGTGAGATTCTCTACGATTTGAATAATAATGGGACCTGGGATGAAGGGGAAATATATTGGGACAGAAATGGTAATCAATCATGGGATGGTGATGAGGGATCAGAGCCTTTGAACGATGATGTTGGGTATGATGGATATTTAGGAGATTATTACGATTATAATGGAGACGGCAAGACCACTCAACCAAGCCCTGGAGAGGGCAATGGAAGAAGAGATTGGGGAGAGCATGAATTTAGCCTTGACCAAAGTGGCTATACCAAATATCTAAATATCTTTGAAAATATTCTCCAGCAATCCAATCTTTCTGGAAGCTTAAGTGGTCCGGTTCCATTGTTGGGCGATAGGCTTACATTTTATTCAACCTTTAGATATTATCGGTCATCAGGCCGCTATTATGGAAGGAAATTATTTACTCCGACAGGCCTATTTAGTGATGAAGCAATTGTTCCATTATCTCCATTCACAAAATTATCTGGTCAGTTTAAACTCACTTATAAGATTCGATCTGGTCTCAAGACTAGCTACACTGGCTATTTGACAGAGAAATCTTATAAAAACTATGACAGCTATTATAAATATAACCCTGAAGGGTTGCTTTGGAACTATGAGTCCGATCAGTCACATATGTTATCATTAACTCATAGCATCAATCAAAACACTTTTTATGAATTGAAATACCTAGACTTTAGTAGCGGGTATAATCAATCACTCTATGATAAAGAAGACGTACCCAATTCAATTATGGTTGTTGACCAGAATGCGTTGGATGAATTGAATCTAAACGATTCCATTCAAATAAGAACTGGGTATGATGTTTTTAAAGATGTCCTAAGGTATAATGTGACTCCAATGGACGGAGGTATGTATGAAGTTATCGACATGAATGACCAGGTTGGATATGTTGCTGGTGATCAGTTCATTACTCCGGCATGGTCTTTTGGGATGGGAGGGACTCAAAATGGACGATTCAGTAGAAATACCTCTTTTAAACAAATTAAACTAGACCTCTCCAGTCAGGTAAATGCAGTTCACCTTTTAAAAACAGGTATCTTATATAAGGCCTATGATATCTGGGCAGATGATAAATTTTTAAATTATAAGACTGTTGGAGAATGGTCTGTAACGCAAAATGGAGATACCCTAGGTTACAATCCTCTTGCGGGGGCAAGGGTCAATCCATTCACTCCAATTATTAATCCGACCTATACATCTGAGCATGATTATTTTAGAGTCAGTCCCAAAGAACTCTCAGTATATATTCAAGACAAAATTGAGTTAGATGAATTAATCATAAATGCAGGTGCACGTTTTGATTATTTTGACCCAGCATGGAAAGTGCCCAAAAATGACCAACTCCCTGGGAACTTAAAATATTATATTGCAGCAACTAAAAATGATACTGCAATTTTTTGGGAAAATGACTTTTCAGAATTAGATGATGATGTTTCCATCATTGACTCAATTAACCAGCAGGGGGCGGTTTCCATTGAGAATCTTTTTAATACTGGAGTGGAACATGATTCAACAGTAGAGTCTTATGATGAGGCTTTTGAGAGACAACTAACGGACTATCGAAATACATATAGGTGGAGCTATGGATACAAGAATGTAAAGCCATCCTATCAGATAAGTCCTCGGATTGGTATTGCATATCCAATTACGGATAAGGGCGTCATTCATGTTTCATATGGGCATTTCTTTCAGGTTCCTAATTTCAGCTTTTTATATGAGAATCCAGAATTTGAGATTACAAATAACAACAATGGTGGAATCCTTGGTAATGCCGCCCTGAATCCTGAAAAAACGGTCATGTATGAGATTGGGTTTAAGCAAGAGATTGCATATAGAACAGCCATTGATCTTACTGTATTCTACCGAGATACAAGAGACTGGGTTGGTGTCTCCACAGCGATAAAAAAATATCCAGTGGGGAACTATAGAAAATATGAGAATAAGGACTATGCGAATACACGTGGGTTCACTCTTGTCCTGGATCGACAATTCACAGGAGGCTTTGGTGGTGGAATCGATTATACTTGGATGATTGCAGAGGGGACCTATTCAAACCCGCAAGATGCTTACTTTGACGCTCAGGATAACCAGGCACCAAGACTGAATATGTTGCCCCTTGACTGGGATCAAACTCATACGCTCAATTTTCGTGCAACTGTTGGTGGTAAAAATTGGATCATGAGTTCTATTGGTAAACTTTGGACTGGCAAACCCTATACTCCCGAATTCAAAACAGGTGTTGTTTCTGGCTCCGGAGCATTTGCGGGTTTTGCAGATAATAGTGAAAGAAAGCCAAGCATATTTGATTTGGACCTACGTGCCTCTTACTCGATCAATCTACTCGGTCTAAAATCAAATCTGTATTGTAATATTTATAACCTCCTTGATATGCGAAATGAATTCTCTGTTTGGAATGATACTGGCCGTTCCACATATACACTAACAGCAAAAGATGTACCTCTAACTGATCCAGGAAGGATTGGTCATCTCAATGAACATTTGCTCAAACCAGACTGGTATGGTGAACCAAGACGGGTCAATATGGGCATAAACATATCTCTTTAGATGATGAATCGTTTACACGGATTGTTCCTTATTTGTTTTTCTCTGAGTATTATTTTTGCTGGTAGTCCTAAAGGGAGCTCACTCGCTAGAGCCAAGAACGATCACTCAGGGAATAAAATTAGAACTACATTCTATAATTATGGCCTAGTGGGGCGTTGGTCAAATGAGCCAGAAGACATTGGTGGTGAATGGCCAATCAATTCAGGCCACGAATACATTGGTGACGTTGGACATATGGTTGGAACAGAATTTATTGATGCAGATAACATCAAGAAAAAGAGCGTTATCACCATTGACAGTCCGCGAGGAAGTGAATTTAATCTTGACACGCATTGGGGCTGGGAGCCTTTGCCTGGATATAGCAATCCGGATACTCCTTTGGTTGCTATGAGCCACATGGGTCCATCAGAAGGAGAGAATGCCAATGTGAACACCTGGCCAGAGCAGTGGCCGGACAAGTTAGATGACCCTCTGGATCCAGGGTGGGCAGGTTCTTGGAATGGCTACTTTGGGAAAGATCAGAAGAATGCGGAACAAGAGAGTTATTTCGTGATGGATGACGCACAAGATGCAGAATTTTTCTATTACCCAGATTCAAATGATCTTGAGAGACGCGGAATGGGACTAAGGTGCACCCAAAGAGGATTACAATGGAATCATATCCTAGCAGAGGATGTATTGTTTTGGCTATACGATATTAAAAATATTAGTGACTATGATATGGAGAAAATGGTATTTGGCTATGTCGTTGGTACCATAACTGGTGGGGATGGTGATAGTGGAGATGACTGGGCTGACTTTGAAAAGTCCGATGACATCGCATTCTCGTATGATAATGGTACAGACTTAGAGACTGGCCTAGGAGGGATAGGGTCTAGTGGATGGTCGCCAGTTGGGCTTGCGGGCTATGCATTTTTGGAAAGTCCGGGAAACCCTTATGATGGAATAGATAA
>Ga0208410_1000160_pt1 | contig 41258 bp, 57 predicted proteins | sample ETN02SmetaG_3_FD_185787 | JGI IMG/M metagenome (GOLD analysis project Ga0208410, IMG submission 185787) | Marine microbial and viral communities from oxygen minimum zone, Eastern Pacific Ocean - ETNP2014F10-02SV257 (SPAdes) (version 2) | ecosystem: Environmental > Aquatic > Marine > Oceanic ... | reverse complement strand
GGTCAAAGGCGCGTTTAGAATGTTAACACTTAAATTAGGTCAAGCAAATGTCCCGCTCATTGTCACAAACCATACATATGATGTCATCGGAGCTTATGTACCAACTAAAGAGATGGGAGGAGGTTCGGGACTCAAGTACGCGGCAAGTACAATCATTTATCTCGGAAAGAAAAAGGAGAAAGATGGAAAAGAAGTCATTGGAAACATTATCAAAGCTAAGACGCACAAATCACGTTTAAGTAAAGAGAACAAGCAAGTTGAGATTCGTTTGTATTATGATGAGCGTGGTCTTGATCGATATTATGGTCTTCTTGAGTTAGGAGAACTTGGTGGACTCTGGAAGAACGTTGCTGGACGTTATGAGATGAATGGTAAGAAGGTTTATGCTAAGGCCATATTGAAAGATCCAGAACAATACTTCACACCAGAGGTGATGGAGGAACTTGATAGAATTGCAAAGGAACAATTTAGTTATGGTGCTTGATGGACAAGATTGAGTTTTTGATTTTAAAAAATTTAATACACAATGAAGAATATTTGAGAAAAGTTCTTCCTTTTCTCAAAGAGGAATATTTTGAGGATAATAAATATAAAGTAATCTTTGATGAGATCTCTACATTCTCTTCAGAATATAATGAGGTTCCAACAAAAGAGATTCTAAAGATTGAAATTGAAAAGAGACGAGATATTAATGAGGATTCTTATAAACAGATTTCTCATGTAGTTAGTTGTCTTGAAGATGATGTTGTAGAGTTTGATTGGTTAGTTAATACTACTGAAAAGTGGTGTCGTGACAGGGCAATTTATATCGCCCTTGTCGAATCAATTCAAATTGCTGATGGTGGTGATAGTAAGAAGGCACCAGATGCCATTCCGTCTATTTTATCTGATGCTCTTGCTGTTAGTTTTGACAATCATGTAGGACATGATTATTTGGAGGATTATGAATCACGATATGAGTCTTACCACAAGAAGGAGGAAAGAATTGAATTTGATCTCGACTATTTTAATAAAATCACGAAAGGTGGGCTCCCTAACAAAACTCTTAATATCGCTCTTGCTGGTACGGGCGTCGGGAAAAGTCTATTCATGTGCCATGTGGCTAGCTCCGTCTTGCTCCAAGGGAGGAACGTTCTGTACATTACAATGGAAATGGCAGAAGAGCGCATTGCTGAACGAATTGATGCAAACCTTCTAAACGTAAATATTCAGGAGATTGTTGACCTTCCAAAACAAATGTTTGAAACGAAGGTTACAAACTTGGCTAAAAAGACACAAGGTCAACTAATTATTAAGGAGTATCCTACGGCATCAGCACATTCTGGTCACTTTAAGTCACTTCTTAATGAACTTGCACTTAAGAAATCATTTAGACCTGATATTATTTTCATTGATTACCTTAACATATGTGCTTCCGAAAGGTATCGTGGAAATAGTACTATCAATTCATATTCATATATTAAAGCAATTGCTGAAGAACTTAGAGGACTTGCTGTTGAAGCAAATGTTCCTATCATATCTGCCACTCAGACTACTCGTTCTGGTTTTGGTAGTTCTGATGTTGAACTTACTGATACTAGTGAGTCCTTTGGTCTTCCTGCTACTGCTGATCTTATGTTTGCCCTTATTTCTACTGAAGAGTTGGATGGGCTTGGACAGATACTTGTAAAACAATTGAAGAACAGATATAACGATCTTTCTGTATATAAACGTTTTGTTGTTGGTATTGATAGAGCTAAGATGAGACTCTATGATTGTGAGCAGAGTGCTCAGACAGATTTGGTTGATAATAAGGAGGAAGAGTATAATAATGTTGAGAAACAACCTAAAAAATCCTTTGATGGATTTAAGTTTTAATATGTAAAGGTTGACAGCTTTTAGAGTAGGAACTATAATTAAAAAGATAAAACACCTAAGGGTTATTGATGAGTCAAGTTGATACTGAAAAATACGTTGAGTTTGTTAATGCTGTTACCAGCGATGAATCAAAAAGATATGATGCATTTGATAAGAGAGTTTACGAATTGGAATCTAATATTCCTGTTGAACGTCTCTTGACCGCAGCTCTTGGTATTTGTGCTGAGGGTGGTGAGTTTACTGAGGTAGTCAAGAAGATTATTTTTCAAGGTAAACCACTCAATGAAGAAAATATCTTTCATATGAAACGTGAGTTGGGAGACATTATGTGGTATGTTGCTCAGGCATGTATGGCATTAGATACAAATTTCAATGAAATTATTGAAATGAATGTAGAAAAATTAAAGGCTAGATATCCTGGTGGAGAATTTGATGTAAAACATTCCGAAGTCCGAAAGGAAGGTGACGTATAATGCATGATTCTTCAAAACTATTGACTGGATTAAAATTTAAACAGTCTCTAAGATATGGTGAGAATCCACAACAGAATGCAACGTGGTGTGTGTACCCAGATCACGGTTTATCATCAGCAAATCAATTACAAGGTAAGGAATTAAGTTATAATAATTTAATAGATTTAGACGCAGCAGTAGCAACAGTAAAGGAATTTCCTGATGAACCTGCTGTTGTTGTAATTAAACATACTAATCCATGTGGTGTTGCTATAGGAGAGACTATAGATTCTGCATTAACTAGAGCATTAGATTCTGATAGGGTTAGTTGTTTTGGTGGAATTATTGCTTTAAATAGAGAAGTAAATAAGGAGTGTGCTGATGAGTTAACAGGTGCTTTTTATGAATGTATCGTTGCTCCATCATTTAGTGATGAAGCGAAGAAAGTACTTTCTACTAAAAAGAACTTGAGATTACTTGAGTTGGATATTGATAATATGCAACTAAAACCATATAATGTTAGGAGTATTCTTGGTGGAGTATTGGTTCAAGAAAAGGACAATGAACCAGTTAATATTAATGATTGGAAAGTAGTTAGTGAAAGAGCTCCAACAGTTCAAGAATTGATTGACCTTACATTTGCTTGGAAGGTTTGTCGTCATGTTCGTTCTAACGCAATTTTAGTTGCTAGTAATGGAGCAACATTAGGTGTTGGAGCAGGACAAATGAATCGTGTGGGTTCAGCAAACATTGCATTGAATTCAGCAGATGTTAATGGTGCTGCATTAGCAAGTGATGGGTTCTTCCCATTTGGTGACACTGTAAGATTAGCACATGAATATGGTATCAAGGCAGTCATTCAACCAGGTGGAAGTATCAAAGATCAAGAATCTATTGATGCATGTAATGAGTTAGATATGGCTATGATATTTACAGGTAAACGACATTTTTTACATTAAATGATTATGAGTTACGCATTATTAAGTGTTTCAAATAAAGATGGTATTGTAGATTTTGCAGAAGAATTAGTTCGTGCAGGATACACCCTTATTTCAAGTGGTGGAACCCATGCAGTAATTCATGCAGAAGGTATACCCGTAATGAAGGTATCTGAATATACTGGTTCACCAGAAATTCTTGAAGGTAGAGTAAAGACACTACATCCAAAGATTCATGGTGGTATTCTTGCAAAGCGTGGTCATCCTTTACATGATCTAGATCGTAATGCAAATGGTATTGGACTCATTGATATTGTTGCAGTTAATCTGTATCCATTCAAAGAAACTGTTTCTAAACCAGATGTAACCTTTGAAGAAGCAATAGAAAATATTGATATTGGTGGTCCTAGTATGGTAAGATCAGCAGCAAAGAATCATAAAGATGTTGCTGTATTGACTAATCCTAATCAGTATGGAATTTTTCTTGATGTATTGAAGGGCAATACATCTTCTACTACAATGGATAAATTAAAAACTCAATTTGCATTAGAAGCATTCAAACATACTGCTGAGTATGATGCGACAATTAGCGCATGGATGCAGGAAAATAATATCTATGAAGAGACAAAAAGTTCATACGGTGGAACCCTTACCTAGAACTTTCTCAACTTGAAAAACAAAACAACCTACAGAGTAAATTAAAAAAATGATTAATATTGAAGTTGATGTGAGAACCTCTATTGCAATTAGACAAGTTCTATTTCGTGAACAGGATCTTTATACATATGATCCTACCTGTTGTCCTCAACGAATCGTTGATATTCGGAGTGTTATCCAAAACCTTGACGAACAGATTGAAAGTGAGTTAAAATCTATTGAAGAAGAAAATACTGAAGAATGACATACGACTTTTCTTTTGCACATTCACCAGAAGGTTTTGATAATCATATTGATAGTTCTATCCGCGGATATTCAAACCTTCTAGAAGATACTGTATCATTTTCCCGATACTTTGTGGAAGATGATACTAAAGTCGTTGATGTTGGTTGCTCAACTGGTAAACTCACTAAGATGATTATTGGTAACAATCCCAATCGTCAGAGGGCCCAATATGTTGGTGTAGAACTTGCTGGTAGTTTTTATGATGATCTGACAGAACGTTATACGGAAATTCGTAAGGATTATTGTTGGGCTCTTTTGGAATGGGTTCGGGGTAACATTACAAACTATGAGTTTAGGAACTGTTCTCTAGTAACTTCACTATTCACTCTACAGTTTATGCCAAAGACCACTAGACAAGAGACGATCAATAAGATCTATAATGGTATTAATGAAGGTGGTGCATTTATCTTTGCAGAGAAGTTGATGTGTGAGAATGCATTCTTTCAAGAACTTCTTACTTTCAATCATTATGACTACAAGAGAAAGTCCTTCTCTTCTGAAGAGATCATGGATAAGGAGCAACAACTCCGTGATATGTTAAAACCTAATACATGGAAAGAACTTTATGGTATGATTATGTCAGCTGGTTTCAAAGACTGTCAGATCTTCTGGAGAAACCATCAGTTCGTCGGAGTCATCGCAATCAAATAAACTGGCACAAGGGACCTAGACAGGTCCCTTTTTAGTGTTATATTATATTCATGGTTCTCAAGGGAACCTGCAGATCCTATCTGAATCCTTCGGGACATGGGGATCTGGTTTTCACGTAAACCCTATCCATTTAATTATGACTATTTTTACTTATCCCGGTGTCAAACTCCAAGGACAAGTCCCCCTTCTCCTTGACGCATTTGACCAAGACAGTTTGCAGAATGCATCCCGAGCCGGTGATACTGATCCCCTGAATGTCAAAAAGATTGAACAATCTTTCCAGACCCGTGGGGTACTTGAAGAGTGTCCTCTTCCTACTGCAATCAAAGGACCCAATGGTCGTCCTCTTCTAGTCGATGGTGCACACCGTTGGACTGCTGCACTCAATCTTGGTTGGAAAGAACTGAAGTTCAACTACTATGTTCCTAGTGATCCTAGTACGTTTGATTACGAACACTTCCTCATGTCCAAGGGACTTGAGAGTAATGATCATGTTCCTGCCAAAGCTATCTCTTCCGCAGACTTTGAACGTGCAGTAGCAGTATATGTGGATAACAATATCGACACTTTTGAAACTGAGGCTGACGTTTTGAATTTTGTAAGCCAATTCAGTATTTCTTCTATTGTCCAAAAGACAAAGAACAATATTGCAAAACGTGTCTTCCTTAAGAAGGTCAACACATCTCAAATCAAACAGTTTGATAAGAGAAATGTTGAAACTACGTTCCGTAATCTTCTTAAAGGTTGTGAAGTTGAAACTGTAGAGAACGTAAACTCTGGCACTCAGACTACTCGTTCGACTATGGATCCTGTGCTTCGTGCAATCAAACATTACGAAAGGCATGGAGAACCTATTCGTTATGTTGTCCTGACCAAGAACTGTGAATCCATGAATGATGTTGTTACAACTCGTTCAGAGATTGTCAAAACTTGGGAAAGGAACTATAATATGCTTCGTGCAGTCATTTACGAAGTGGACGATCAAGAATCTGGTTATCAAATCGAATACCCATTTGAGATCGTAGGTGCAATCCCACAGGTAAATGGTCAAGAGTCAGTTGATAAACTTGCCGATATCGTATGATTGATAAACTTCTGGTAGATACTATCAGAAATGAGGTCCCCACGGATACCGTGGGGATTTTGTTATCTGGAGGTGTAGACAGTCTGAGTCTGGGTTTTGCTGCCCATCGTCTTGGTAAAAAAATTACTGCATATACTTTTCATCTGGAGGGTGACAAGTCTTATGATGCAAACAAAGCTGAAGAAGTTAGTAAAGAATTTGGATGGGAATGTGAGACAGTTGTTGTTCCCACCACAAATCTTAGAGAGGACTTTCTTCGTCTTGTAAAAAATTATGATTGTAGAAAGAAGACTCACTTTGAGTGTACTTTTCCTTTCCTCTACGTTTTTCCCCACATCAAAGAATCATATCTCCTCAGTGGTATTGGTGCCGATGGATACTATGGTGTGAGTAAGAAAGCAATCCTTCACTTCAAAGAACCAAAAGAGAAGTTTGATCAATTCAGACGTAACTATTTCATGCCACATAATGTGACTGGATTCCGACAAATCGAACAGTTGGCTAATGAGAAAGGTGTTAGACTTGTACATCCCTACATCTATCATGATGAAGTAAGAGATTATTTCTTCAAGTATGATTGGTTTGAATTGAATCAACCCAAACAGAAACAGGTGGTGAGAGATGCATTTAAAGAAGAATTTGATAGAGTCACCAGTGTCAAAGATCATATCAATCTTCAACTTGGTTCTAACATTGATCACTTGTTTGAAAAATTACTAGATGATGAGGTGCTAAATAATCGTAAAAGGAAGAGAGTCATGGACTTGGCTTCCGACTACGCATCTACTGGACAATCGATACTACCCCTATGAAACTTCCCTACAAACTACAAGATGTCTATGACGGTGAGGCACAAGCCAAGTTCACTGTAATCTCTACATTCGCTGGTGGAGGTGGCTCCTCCACTGGATATCGTCTTGCTGGTGGTAAGATTCTGTGTATTAATGAGTTCGTTGAAGAAGCAAGGAACACATACTCAGAGAACTATCCTTCAACAAAGATTATCCCTGATGATATTAAACAACTGACAGGTAAAGACTTCCTGGAAGCCACTGGTCTCAAACAAGGAGAACTGGATATCCTTGATGGTTCACCACCTTGTTCTGCATTCTCTGTTGCAGGTTCTATGTGTCGTGGTGAGGGTTCTAAACACTCTGATGGGTGGGGTAAGACTAAGACTTATTCAGATGGTAAGAAGGTAGAGAATATTGAAGACTTGTTCTTTGAATATATTCGTGTTGCCAATGAAATCAGACCCAAGGTTATCGTTGCTGAGAATGTCAAGGGTCTGACTATTGGTGAGGCTAAGACTTATTATGCTATGATTACCAATGCCTTTGAGGAGATTGGTTACCTTGTCACATCAAAAGTGATGAAGTCATCTCATTATGGTGTTGGTCAGGCAAGAGAAAGACTCATCTTCATTGCAGTTCGTGAAGATATTGCTGACATGGTAGGAATCAATATACTGACTGTATCCTCTCTTTTTCCACCTACATTATCCAAAGATACTACGATTCGTGATATTATTGATGGTGTTGAGAATGATCCTGAGAACATCAAAGGTCTCACAGAACACATGTTGAAGAGTGGTATCTATAAGAAAGTTGTCTCTAAGATGCCTAAGGATCCTAAAAAGATTCTTTCTGGTATGAATTATCATGAGAAGGGTCATTGTTTTAATACTAAGAGGGCATCATTCTATAAACCATCTCCCACACTAACTGCAAGTGGTGGTTTAATTCATTGGAACGAGGATAGAGTATTGTCTGTTCCAGAACTGAAACGTATTCAATCTCTTCCTGATGACTTTGTTTTGACTGGTTCTCATTCTCAACAGACAGAAAGAGTGGGTAGAATGGTTCCGCCTTTGATGATGAAAGCAATCGCAGAAAACATCTATAAAGAAGTTCTTTCTAAAGTCTAATATCATAAATAATGTTAATAAGAGTTGTTAGAATTAAAAACCATGTCGGATATGAGTAATCTGTACAGAGCTTATTCAGCTGTACACAGTTCTGAAATTAGTGATCAATTGAACGAGTCTAGAGATATCATCTCTGATATGGAATTTAATCAGATGAATTCTGCGGACCTTCAAGAGGTCGCAGAAGAAATCATTGAAGAGATGTTCGTTAATACTCTTACTGTTAAACAATCGAAAGAAATTGTCGAACAGATTATTAATGAAGCACTTAATGGTGAACAGTCGGAACTTAGATCTAGTAAAGTTGAGTATATTAAAGAGTCATTTGATAGAGCCTTTTATAATTGTCACACTGAAGAGAGATTTACTACGTATAGACATTCAAAGAAAGTTCAAGAGAATTTTCACAACATCTCTAATGAAGAACTTGGAAATAAGAGACTCCATGAGGCACTGATTGCTCAAGAGAAAAAGACAATCAAAGAGGGTATTCTTTCTTTGATTGAGAAGAAAACAAAAGATTCTTCTTACCTTGAGACCAATATAAAGAATATAGAAGAGAATAACGAGAAGGCCCGTAAGGGTATGGAGAATATGGGTACTACTATGAAGAGCCCTCAACTAGAAGAGTTCTCTCAAATCAGACAAGATTGGAGTAGTGCTTATTCTTCCATGTATGAGGAGAAGGGTGGTAAGTGTGAGGAGTGTGGTAAAGAGAATTGTAAAGAACATGTTGAGCTCAAGAAAGAAGTCCAACAGGTTGATGAAATTTTGGCACCTGTAGTCGCAGGAACCGTTGGTGCAGTAACTGGTAAGAAAGGTAGAAAGGTCAAGAAGGCAATTGGTGCAGGTTCTGGTGCTGCTGTTGGTGGAGCGTTGGGTGGCCCACTTGGTGCTGTTGCTGGGGGTCTCGCTGGTGGAGCAATTTCAGATGAAGTTCAACATAAAGGAACAACATTCTCTGAAACTGAATTGAAAAAGTTTGAAGATATTGCAAATTCCTGGGTAGACTAATATCTAGGAGATCCGATGAAAGACGTATTTAAATATCTGAAGGGCTCCAGGGAACTCCTGGAGTCCACAACCTCTGAGAGGGCGCAGGAACTTGGTTATAAATATCGTGCACGTGGTGTCTGGGGAGATCCTAGAACTGGTAAAAGGTATAGAACTGATGGTCTTCGTTTCGTAGAAATAGACGAACCTACTCCTCAAGAGAAAGAACCCAAGACACAAGAACCTAAAACTCTTCGTAACTTTAGAAAAGACGCACCTAAACCAGAACAACCACAACAGAAGCCTTCTGTAGCTGACCAATATGCCAGGAATCTTCCTGGTGGTCCTGATGAGAGTGCATTTGAATCAGGTGATATTGAAGTAATTGCCCAGATGCTTGAGCGTGATATTTATGGTATTGTCACTCCTGAAAAACATAAAGAATACTTGGTAAGAGCTCAACAAGAACTTGACATTTACAATCAAGAAAAACAACAAATAGCTGCCCAAGCCGAAGCAGAAGCAGCGGCAGAATTAGGATCTGAACAGGAAGCTGAAGCTCAGGCTAAGGCAGATGAACATAATAAGTTGGTAAAAGATGCAGGTGAACCAGAGAAGACAGAATCAGATTTCAGGACTATTGATAAAGTTGTAGTTGATAATCTTGAAGAAAATGGTCAAAACTTTGATGGATCGATAACTCAGGGTGACGTAGATATTGCCACAGAAGAATCTATACAAAGAGTTACTGATATCTCAAATACTGATGTAGAAGATCAAAGATTTGATGACGGAAGAGAGTCACAAAAAGAATTCCTTGACTACTACTCTAAAGACTCTGAGAATAGAAAAGGTCTAGACACCTTGAATTCAATTGCCAAAACCGATGAGAAGGTTGAGCAATTGATGGATGCTATTAATAATGGAGACTTTCTTCAGGAAATTAATATCACACAGAAAGATAAAAGATCTGTAAGTCAAATACTTTTGGATGCTGGAATTGATGTCAATGATCAAGCTCAATTGGATTGCTTCAAAAATGCTCACAAAGAAATCAATAACTTTGTTGATGGTAAAGGTAGATTCAAGACAAGTGAATCTAGTGAATTGACAGGTAGTAACCTGGGACACTACGAGGCTAGACACATTGAGAAGAGAACTGATCTCTCAACTATGGATGCTGCGGGAGTACAAACTAAAGCATTTAACTTGAGGAATGATGCTGAATCTAATATGCAATGTGTCACCCCTACGATTACTGATGCTGTTTATAACTTATTACCAACACCAGCTAGAAGTCAGTTGGCAAAGAGTGGAGCACCAGGAGAGAAAAACCATTATGATCCTACAAAGAAAAATAGAAAAGGAACAGCAAATCCTATCAGAGGATCAGCAGCATTACATATGTGGGTGATACAAGATGGTAGAGACGCATATGCTGCAGCAGGTAGGAGAAGATCCCCTGGTGAATTCCAAGTAGAACATATTGTTCCATTGAAATCTGGTGGTAAAGATGAGATTGAAAACTTCTCTATGCTCTTAAGAAGAGTGAATGAGCCCAGAGCAGACCTAAGCTTTGAAAAATTCTTGGCACAAGCAGTGACTAAAGCAGCTGATCTCATGGCTGACTTAAGTAATCCAAAGACCAGGGCTAAGTTTGAGAAGAAATATAGATCATCCAGATACAATGATAAGCTTGCACCCTCTGTAGGTGGATCAGTACAATCAATTATTGGTGATGATTTAATGAAGAATGTAAATCAAGATCTTGACGATAACTTAAGTGAGAAGGCTGCAGCCAAATTGAAAATTAAACCAGAGGAATTCAAAAATTATCAACAAGAGGTTCAGGGTTTCCTTGATAAGAATGGATTGGATAGTGATACGAACATTAAAGATATGACGGCCAATCAAATGAATAGTATCTTTGATATAATGACTGAAAATCTTGGTATAGATAAGTCCAAGATGATGGAATATATGGGTAGAAATGTCATCAACAATTATGATGTTGGTGGTAGAACAGTTATCAATAAAGAAACTGGAGAGTTGGAAAGAGGAAGAAGTGGAACCCAATCTTCTTCTGGTAACCTTACTACCATGCAAAACTCTATCATCGCAGATGATAGTTTTGAACCTGAACAGAAGAAGGAAATGCTAAAAACAATTAATGATAACCACCAACAATTTAAGAAAGCTAGAAATACCTACATTGATAATCCAAATGATCCCCAAGCATTTGAAGAATATGTAGGTAGTATGTTAAATAATATTAGTTATCTTCAAGGAGATGGTGACTCACCACTCAGTCCAGATAGAAAATATGATACAAGACTGACTCCTTCCGAGAAGAACACCCTTGACGACGACGTATTAAAGGGTATAATAGGTATGACGACAACTGATAAATCATCCCTCGCCAAAGATAAAGATGTGTTCTCTCCCGGCAGACAGAAAGAGATGACTCCCAAGGCCAAAGAACATGTAAAGGCTCTTCGTAAGAAGATGATTGATGCATACTCAAGGACAAGTGGTTTGACTCCAGAACAAATTAAAAACCCCGATAGTCTTAAGGCAGGTGATAAGAAAAAACTTCTTACATTGACTAACGCTTTAGAAAACTTCGACGCAGGACTTGGATTATGATTGAAATCGACGATCTTCCTTCAATTTTACAAAACATCTACGACACATTGGTGATTGATGCCGATGATGTTGGTCTGGCATTGGATGATATTATGATGTATATCCAAGAATTTGATATGGATGAGGATATGTTATACTCCTTTATCAAGGATAAGGTAGAAGAGACAAAGGAAAAAAATGAAATAGAGAAGGGAAGAGAGATGATTGAATCATTGAAGAGATCCCTGAAGGATGTAATGATCTGATGATAAATACTTCTATGGAATCTGATAAAAGATGAAAAGTTTCTTTAAATTTATTACAGAAGCAAGAAGTACACCTGTATCTGAGAAGGCCAAGAAACTTGGTTTAGTCAGTGATGGTAGTGGTGGATGGAAAGATAGAGCAGGTAAGATTGTTGCGAGAACAGTTGGTGGTAACCTTAAGTTCTCTGATAGAGGAACTTCTGCACCTACTACTGGTGGTGGTCAGCAACCCACTCAACAAAGAATAGAAGTTCCTCAACAGAAGAGGGTTTCTGCTGAGGAAGAACCTACTACAAAGAGAAGTAGTGGTGGTGATGATAAGGAAGGTGGTGAAAGTAAAGGAAATAATGAAGGAGAGACTGTAACCTTAGTGTTTGGTAGATTTAATCCACCAACTATTGGTCATGAAAAACTTCTTGATGGTGCTGCACAAGTTGCAGGTGGTGATGATATGAGAATCTATCCCTCAAGGTCAGTTGATCCTAAGAAGAATCCTCTGGAGACTGATCAAAAGACGGAACTGATGAAGAAGATGTTCCCAGATCATGCTGACAGTATCATTAATGATGAAAGTATCAAGACTATTTTTGATGCTCTGAAGTTGGCAAATAGTGATGGATTTTCAAATGTCAAGATCGTTGTAGGATCTGACCGTGTTTCTGAGTTTGATAATCTGGCTCAGAAATACAATGGTGATCTCTATGATTTTGAAGAGATTGAAACTATCTCTGCTGGTGAAAGAGATGAAGATAATGAAGGAGTTGCTGGAATGTCTGCTTCTAAGATGAGAAAGGCTGCAACTGAGAATGATTTTGAAGCTTTCAGAAAGGGTGTTCCTGATATCTTGGATGATAGTGCTGTGAAAACTATGATGACTACTGTTCGTAAGGCAATGAAAGTTCAGACTGAATCTTGGAGTTTGTGGGAAATTGCTCCTAAGTTTGATTGGAAGAATTTGAGAGAGAATTATGTGACTGGTAAAATCTTTAAGATTAATCAGTTGGTGGAGAATCTGAACACAGGATTTGTCGGTAAGATTGTTCGTAGAGGGACCAATTATCTGATTTGTGTAACAGAAGATGATATTATGTTTAAGTCCTGGATCAGTGATCTCCGTGAATATGAAGAGAAGAAACCAGATACCCGTGTCGGAACTACCGGTTACTTCAAGTATGCTGCCAAGATGACTCCTGGTTTTGATAAGGGAGAGAAGAGAAATCTTCAACCTGGTGGTAAAGCATACAAAGGTCCTAAGACAAATATTCGTGAATTCATAAATAAATACAACAGTAAAACTCTTTGAGATTCATGAAAAGAAAAAATAAATTTTCGGATTGGAGAGAGGATTTGATTGAAATTAATGGTATTCCTGAAAAGGAAGCGATGAGTGATGTTGAATCTGAAAAAGAAATTACTGAGAAGAAAGTAAAGAATAAGATTGTTATTAATCCTGAAATGAAGGAAGCCTTCGCGGCAATTGGTGGCGAAGTTCTTGAGATTGTAGAACTTGATGAGAAAATAGATATCGAAAAAGCTGATATGGGTGATGTTGTTGATGACTTTTATAAGTCGGATGCTCCTCAGTTCAAAGGTAAGTCAAAGAAGAAAAGACGTGAGATGGCCATCGCTGCCAAGTTAAGTGCAGAAGATGAGATGGAAGAAGGTCATTGTATGTCAAAGACATCCATGAAGAATGAAGCAGTCTATGGTGGTGAACCTGAAAAGAAAAAAGACGCCCGCATGACTATCACCAATGCTGATAAGAAGGCAAACACTCCTGCTTATCAGAAGTTCAAGGCAGGTGACAAACGTTACAAGGCTGCTGGTCACATGGGTGAAGAAACTGAAGATTCTCTGAGAGATAAGAGAATGGAAAGAGGTGGTGTTGATGGTAATTACCGTTACGATAAATCACCAGTAGGTAATAAAAATTCTGAATATGGTAAAAAGAAAAGAGCACCTGGACCGTCAGCTTTTGATGTTGTAAAAGCTCAAATACGTGCCAAGCATGGTGATGGAGCCATTATCGATACGAAAAAGAAATGATGAATAATAAGAAATTAAAAGAGGCATTGAGGTCTAGTATTCTTTCTGACCCTAAGGCAATGAGTCAGATTGCTGATAATGATAGAAAGAATAGAGAACAGAATAATAGGATGAAGTATGGTAAGTTTGTATCCAGAGCAAAAGATGCAAAGGATAGGCTAAGACCTGGCGAAGTTAAAAGATATGATAAAAAATTAAATAAGTGGGTTTCCAATAAGGATTAGTGATATATAGAGTATAGATAACCTATGAGGTTTATTATGCTCTCAATATTACTTCCATTTGCATCGAAAATTATCAAAGATGCTGTCGCAAAAATTCCTGAGAATGAAGAACTTGGTGAGAAGATGGTTGAGATCTGTCTTGTTATTCTTGCTAAAGCAGTTAAGTTAACTAAGACTGATATGGATGATCAACTTCTTGAGGTTGTATCTAAGGCAATTAAGAATAGAGAAGAATAAGAATTTAGAGATATACGGTCTCTCTTTTTTTTATAAATATTTCTATCTAACAAAGTTTATTAGGAAAAAGGCATGGCACTTTGGGGAAATAATGACAATGTGGATAGCGTAGGAACCGTTATCCTCAATTATGCTACTGGCGCTGTCACTGGATCTGGTACTTCTTTTGGTCAAACAGGATCTGCCCAGGTAGGAGATGTCCTTCGTTTTGGTACTAAGGCAACTACCTTCTTTGGTGATGCGGTAATCGTTTCTATCGCTTCAACACTTTCTTGTAGTGTCGGTTCTACTGCTGGTCTGAGTGGTGCTGCTATCGCAGGTGTTCAGTTCGGAGTATCACAACTTCCAAAATATACCATTGTTGATTCACACTATAGTAAGTCTGCTACTTTGGCAAATGACTTCGATGCATTTGTATATGGTACAAGTGATGCTTCGACTGAGGCAGAATTGAATACATCTTATAAACTAACTGCTGGTGGTTGGGTTGGTATTACTACTTACAATGATAATGAAGGCACCTTGAGAGTTAAGAACGAAACTCTGGTTGCTATGTCTGGTATCACTACAGGCGGAACTGCTTATCCCACTCCTTGATAACTAATGATTTTTAATGAATTGAATGAGGGAAATTTCCTTCTCTTTGCTATTAAATATTATGAGAATCCCCAAGCTCTGACAAAGGAGGATTTTAATAAAGACTTGAACCATTTCAAGTATATTAAAAGACTCCTGAAAAGATATAAGAATAATGGTGAATTGAAGATACATTTATTGATAAATCATTTTATCATTTTGTATAATATCTTTGGTGATGCTACTACTCCCATGTTATTTTTTAAGATTGAAAGGGACTTGTGGTCAACTGTAAAGACATTTGTTGTCTTTATGGACAAATTACCCGAATATCCCCATACATATGTTCACGACATTGAATTGGATCAAAGGTGTTTAGAAGAATTGGAGAGAGTTACCAATGGACAAAAACAAGATTGATAAGTTTGTAGATGCATTTCGTACAGCACTACACAGTGAATTTAGTGTCAATGAGGAAGGCATGGTGGCAAATCCTCCTGGGCAATCTGGTGGATTTAGTAGTTCTGCTAATCCCAAAGGTCCAGTAGCTGGTTATGATCCAGTTATTGAGCCCATGTATAAAAGGGATATGAAGTTGGATGGCAGAAACAAATATGTTAAAAAGGCCATCAAAGATTTGATGGATAGACAGCAGAAGAGAAAAGGTAAGAAGGAAAAGAAAAAAGCATTGGAATTTAATCCATACTTTAAACCATTCAATGGATGAGGTAAAGGTAGCAATAATCGAACAAAAGCTTGACGATCTTAAGCCAATTATCGTCAAGCTTGATAATGCAATAGAGAAATTGAGTGAGGTAAATATATCAGTTGGCAGGATGCTTGCTGTTCATGAAGAACGAATATCGAAACATGAAGAGGTTGACATTATACTCTTTGCAAAAATTGACAAACTCCGTGATAAAATGGACACAGATAATGACGGTGTGCTACAAAGACTTCGTGGACTAGAGAGGAGAGTTTGGATGGTAGTTGGGGCGTTGTCAGTCATTTCGTTCATTCTGTCGCCAATGATGGAAAACATGTTGACATTTCCACAAGAACCTCTTACAATGAATAGAGGTTCCTCCTAATGGTTAATGGATTTTATTGATGTTAAATATATTCAACTTATATCATCCAGACTCCAGAAGTTCAAAAAGATAAAATCGTATCTATATAACTGTCGGTGCCCAATATGTGGTGATAGTCAGAAGAACAAGAGTAAGGCCAGAGGATACTTTTACCGTGTTAAGAATAATACCAATTATAAGTGTCATAACTGTGGATTGAATATTTCATTAAATAACTTTCTGAAACAGTTTGATGAACCCACCCACAAAGAGTATATCTTTGAGAAGTTTAAAGGTAATTATACAGGAAAGAATTTTTCAACAGAACAACCTGAAGATATATTTAAAAGGGTCGAAAGTTCCAAACCCGAATTCAAGAGAAAGGTAGAGATAGATCTTCCTACTGCTTTTGATGTTGGTACATCTAAACACTATCTTCACAGTAGAGCCATCTTTGAGGGGAAGTTTTACTATGCAGAAAATTTTCAAGAGTTTGTAAATACTCTTAAACCCGGATCATTTACAAATACCAAATATGGTGAGGAGAGGATTGTGATTCCTCTTGTTAGGGATGGTAAACTTATTGGTATTCAGGGAAGAGCCCTCTCTTCAAACCCTGTTAAATACTTAACCATCATGTTGAAAGATGATGAGCTCAAGGTCTATGGTCTTGATAGAATTGACAAAGAGAATCCAGTTTATGTTACCGAAGGACCATTTGACTCCACTTTCTTATCCAATGCTATTGCTATGTGTGGTAGCGATGTTGACCTCAGCAGTTTGGATTATCAATTCATATACGTCTATGATAACGAACCAAGAAACAAACAAATCGTTGATCGAATTTCAAAACAAATTGAAGATGGAGAAAGGGTGGTGATTTGGCCATCTAATATTAGAGATAAGGACATTAATGATATGGTCTTATCTGGTCATAAGGTGAAGGATCTGGTAGAGTCAAACATCTACCAAGGATTAGAAGCAAAACTTAAGTTTACAACCTGGAAGAGAGTATGAGTAACGGTATTAAAGTCAACAAAAGAAATGGTCAAGTTGAGAAATTAGACCTAGATAAGATGCATCTTATGGTTGATGAGGCATGTAGGAATCTAGCCGGAGTGTCTGCATCACAGGTGGAAATGACTTCTGGGATCCAATTTTATGATGGTATTACTACTGATGAGATTCAAGATATTCTTATACGTAGTGCCAGTGATCTAATTGATTTGGAACATCCCAACTATCAGTTTGTTGCCGCACGTCTTCTTCTTTTCGCACTTCGTAAACAAGTCTTCAAGAATAAGAAGGGTGATGCCCCTACCTTGAAAGATCATATTGAGAAGTGTGCATATCAAGGGACTTATGATAAGCAAATATTTGAGAAGTACTCTTCAGAAGAGATTGAGAAAGTAGATGGATATATTGATCACGGCCGTGACTTTTTGTTTACATATGCCGGACTTCGTCAAGTAGTCGATAAATATTTGATACAGGATCGTAGTGGTGGAGAATTATTTGAGACTCCTCAGTTCATGTATATTATGATCGCTCTTACAATTTTCCAAGACTATCCTAAGGAGACCCGCCTCGATTATGTTAAAAGATACTACAACGCAATCTCCAAACACAGACTCAACATCCCAACACCGATCATGGCAGGAGTCAGAACACCACTTAGACAATTTGCTAGTTGTGTTCTTGTTGATGTTGATGACTCCCTCGACAGTATCTTTAGCTCTGATATGGCTATCGGCAGGTATGTTGCACAGAGGGCGGGTATCGGTATCAACGCAGGTAGAATCCGTGGCATCAACAGTAAGATTAGAGATGGAGAAGTTCAACACACAGGTGTTATTCCCTTCCTCAAAAAGTTTGAATCAACTGTCAGATGCTGTACACAAAACGGTATCAGAGGTGGATCAGCTACTGTCCATTTTCCTATCTGGCACAAAGAAATAGAAGACATTCTCGTACTTAAGAACAACAAAGGTACAGAGGATAATAGAGTCAGAAAACTTGACTATAGTATACAGATTTCAAAATTATTTTATGAACGATTTATCTCTAACGAGGACATTAGTTTATTCAGTCCTCACGACGTACCTGGGTTGTATGACGCTTTTGGTGGCGATACCTTTGACGAACTCTATACTCAATACGAGTCCGACGAATCAATCCCTAGAAAAACCATTGGAGCACAAGAATTAATACTTGATCTTCTAAAGGAGAGAGCAGAGACTGGTCGTCTTTATATTATGAATATTGATCATTGTAATTCTCATTCCTCCTTTAAGGATAAGGTGTATATGAGTAATCTTTGTCAAGAGATTACACTCCCTACATACCCTATCAATCATATTGATGATGAGTATGGTGAGATTGCTCTTTGTATTTTATCAGCAGTTAATGTAGGTAAGATTAATTCTGATAAGGAGTTGGAGGATCTTTGTGACCTTTCTGTCCGTGGACTGGAAGAATTGATAGACTATCAGGAGTATCCGGTCACTTCTGCAGAGATTGCCACAAAGGCCCGTAGATCCCTTGGAGTAGGGTTTATCGGTCTTGCCCACTATCTGGCTAAGTTGGGTTATGATTATGACAGTCAAGAGGCCTGGGACGCAGTCCACGGTCTCACAGAATCATTCCAATACTTTCTTCTTAAGGCGTCAAATGAACTTGCAAAAGAGAAAGGACATTGTGAATACTTTGGTCGTACTAAGTATGCGGACGGCATCCTTCCTATTGATACATACAAGAAGGATGTGGATGAAGTTTCATCACAGGAGTTACAACATGATTGGGAGAGTCTACGATCAGCTATCTCCACCTACGGTCTTAGGCACTCAACACTGTCTGCTCAGATGCCATCTGAAAGCAGTTCCGTTGTGTCAAACGCAACAAATGGAATTGAGCCACCTAGAGACTATCTGTCCATTAAGAAGAGCAAAAAGGGTCCGCTTAAGCAGATTGTCCCGTCTTACGGAACTCTTAAAAATAATTACACTCTTCTGTGGAACATGGCTAATAATAGTGGTTATATCAATGTTGTAGCCGTGATGCAGAAGTTCTTTGACCAAGCCATCTCTGGTAATTGGTCTTATAATCCAGAGAATTATGATAATAATGAAGTACCTGTCTCAGTGATGGCGAATGATTTATTAACCACATATAAACTGGGTTGGAAGACTTCATATTATCAAAACACCTATGATATTAAGACTGATGATGTTCAGGAACCATCTCATCCAATGGGGTGGCATGATGATGTACCAGAAGGGAAAACAAAATTAAATACTTTACTTGATGAATTGGAAAACGCTGAAGAAGAGGAGTGTGAGTCCTGTGCAATCTGATATTAAAGGAATGACTGTCTTCAATACTGAAGATGTGGATACTAAGAAGCAACCAATGTTTTTTGGTAAACCACTTGGTGTACAACGATATGATAGTTATAAGTATCCCGCATTTGAAAATCTAACAAAACAACAACTAGGATATTTCTGGAGACCTGAAGAAGTTTCTCTTCAGAAAGATAGAGCAGACTACCAAACACTTAGACCAGAACAGAAACATATCTATACTTCTAACTTAAAGTATCAGATTATGTTAGATTCTGTTCAGGGTCGTGGTCCTAGTATGGCATTTCTTCCTTATTGCTCACTTCCTGAACTAGAAGCATGTATGGAAGTTTGGGGATTCATGGAAATGATTCACAGTCGTTCTTATACTTATATTATTAAGAATGTGTATCCTGACCCCAGTGATATTTTTGATCACATTATAAATGATCCTCGTATTCTTGAAAGAGCCTCTAGTGTGACAGAGTCTTATGATGATTTCATCAACAGTGCTCAACTATGGGGTACAGGTAACATGTGGAAAAATGAATTTAGGGATTCACCTTCATCCAAATGGGAAATAAAAGATCTCAAGAGAAAACTCTACAGAGCAGTTGCAAACGTTAATATTCTTGAGGGTATTAGGTTCTATGTTAGTTTTGCTTGTTCTTTTGCTTTTGGTGAACTTAAACTCATGGAAGGTTCATCCAAAATTATCTCTTTAATTGCAAGAGATGAGAACCAACACCTTGCAATCACTCAAAACATAATGAATAAGTGGAGAGATGGTGATGATCCTGAAATGGCAGAAATTGCTAAAGAAGAAGAAGAGTGGGTATATGCAATGTTTGATCGTGCGGTGAATGAAGAGAAGAAGTGGGCCGACTACCTATTCAAAGATGGTTCAATGATTGGTTTGAATGATGTTCTTCTTCAGAAATATGTTGAGTGGATTGCAAATCGTCGTATGAAGGCTATTGGTTTGAAACCCACTTATGATGTTGCCGCAAATAATAATCCTCTTCCTTGGACACAACATTGGATTAGTAGTAAAGGTCTTCAGGTAGCTCCACAAGAGACGGAAGTCGAATCATATTTGATCGGGGGGATTAAACAAGATGTTAAAGAGGATACTTTCTCTGGATTTAAACTCTAAAAAAGTTGATGCCAAGAGACAGGATGATTGGTGGTTTCATGAGGAACCACTAAATACTCCAGATACAATGGTTAAGTGTGTGATTACGAAAATCCCTGGATTTATAATGGCAAAGTTTTTAACTCTGATAATATTCTCGACAACTTTGGTTTTGTTTATAACATTACCAATCTCAAGAACCAACGACAATACATTGGGCGAAAGTATTTTTGGCAGTTCAGAACTCCAAAGGGAAAAAAACGAAAAGTAAAATCAGAATCAGATTGGAAAAAGTATTATGGGTCTTGTCCTGAACTTAAAGAAGACGTTACAAAATACGGACAAGAGTCTTTTAGTAGAGAGATCCTTTCACTCCACGGATCTTTAGGTAAAGTAAATTTTGAAGAGACCCGTCAGTTATTTTTACATGAGGTCTTGTCACAAAAGTTGACAGATGATATGCCACTATATTATAATTCCAACATCCTTGGTCGTTATTATCGTAAGGATTATTTTAACAAGTAAATTAATTTTTGATTAATGATTAAGAAAATTTTAATTGGGTTGGTAAGTTATTCTCTTCTTGGTGCAGCAGTATGCGTTGCACAATCATCCCTTGAGAAAAAATCTAACCAAACCACAGAAAATTTAATAAAAGTAAAACGATGGACTTGTCCTACCTGTACTGAATCTGAACAAATAGTTCTTCAGAAACTTCAAGAACGTACTAAGATTAGTGATCGTAATTCCCTTTCTACCATTATGGGTAATATTAAACAAGAGAGTGATTTTAAGTCTAATATTTGTGAAGGTGGTGCAAGGGTTAATTATGACCAATGTCATCGGGGTGGTTACGGATTGATTCAATGGACCACTATTGGTCGTTACAATAACCTTGGAAAGTTTTGTAAAAATTATGGGTGTGATCCTAGTTCACTAGAAGGTCAGACTCGTTATATGATTAATGAGAATATTTTCCAGACACAACTCCCTTACTTTGAGGGTAGTGGGCAGACTGTTAGTTACTATATGAATGCTGCTTACAGTTGGTTAGGTTGGGGTATTCACGGAAATCGTACTAATTATTCTTATGATTATGTTCACAAACTTGTATACGAATGACTAAACAAATTAAGTCTCGATTGGGTAAAATTCTTACTGGTAATAAGATTAAAATAAAGATGAAGAATTCTATTAGGATTAAAACCAAGAAGAAGAATACTATTAAGGAACAGGTATTTTATAGGTCAATACCAGCACCAATCAAGATTCCTGATGATCCTTGGTTTAGTTGTACAACAAATACTGAAAAGAGGTTTGACATTTCACCCGAAATGGATTATAATACACAAGTTAAGATGGTACATCCTCATTCTGGTGAGTCTCCAACCATACATCAAGATATGTATGAGGAGGCAACAAAGAATTGGACTTCTCTACAGGCTCAAGGAGGTTCTGAGACCTTCCAAGAATGCCCAGGAGGTTGGAATTCTGGAACTGGTTATAAGTAGTTTCTCTCTTGACTGCGGTAATCCCCTTGGTAGTTTAGGATTAGCGGCGATAGGAACTACCATTAGGGCTCATAGTTAAAAGGATATAACTACGCTCTTCTAAAGCGTTATTCTAGGTTCGATTCCTAGTGAGCCTGTTGTGACATAGTGGATCTTATTTTTTTTAATCGACAATGAAACCATTTAAAATTCTTACGGATGATTATTTTGTAGGGAACTTTGGATCTGTTGAAGCAACTGATGAAGTTTTAAAAAATTGTAAGATAAATTTTCCTGATGATGATATCCTAAATCCTGGTGGACTTGGTAGTGCTGGGGTTGAAGACCATAGTCTTAGAAAATGCAAGACCAAAGGTATTAGTATAAGTCAAGTCAACTTTATTGAACAAGGACTGAGAAAAACTATCAGGTATATTAATGACATGAAGTGGAAAATGGATCTTAAACATAAATGGGAGTCATCTATACAATACACTAGGTATATTGGTAAGGGAGATTTTTATGGTTGGCACAAAGATAACTCTGAACCTACAAGTAGTATAGGTCATAGAAAAATCTCTATTGTATATTGTTTAAGTTATGAGAAAGATTATACTGGTGCAGAGTTTGAAATAAAGGCAAGTAATGGTAATATATACAGAAGAAAGTTTAATTATGGAGACTTTATTGTCTTCCCTTCAGATAGACTACATAGAGTGAATCCTTTAAAGTCTGGAAGCAGAACAACTTTAGTTGGTTGGTACATGTAGAGTCCATTTATCATATAAATATTATGAAAAAAATTATTACCACATTGATTTCATCACTGATGCTTACCAGTCCAGTGATGGCTGATCCTGAAGTTAAGGGTTGGAAGACATATGATTCTATGGGTTGTATGTTACTTGGAGAATGTACAGACAATGTTCAACAAGTCAGATCAATTAGAGACATTCAAAAATATTATCATAGTTCTAACTATTCTGTTGTTTCTTCTGAGTTTAATTCAATTCTCAGGTCCCTTGATAGAGTCGGAGTTAAAGTATTTTTAGCAGATGAGAAATATTTTCCGTCAGGTCACAGAGGGGCGTATCATACAGTCAGTAATACCTTCTTTTTAAATACCAATTTCATGCACGAACAAGGTATATTGATGAGTGTAATGAGACATGAAGGATGGCATGCTGCACAGGACTGTATGGCAGGAACAATTGATAATAGTATGATTGCTATAATTCTTCCAGAGGAAGAGATTCCTGTCATTTGGAGAGTGATGGCAGAGAGAACATATCCAGAATCAGCAGTACCATGGGAAGCAGAAGCAGGTTGGGCAGGTAGAACAGATGATGTAACTGCAAAGGCACTTGAAGCATGTGCAGAAGGTAACATGTGGGAAACATACTCACCAACGCCTTTAACAAGAAAATGGTTAGTTGAAAATGGATTTATTAAATGATTAAAGATTTTACTTTAGTTAAGAGGGTATACTATCATGTTGGTAGTAAGATGCAAACAATGCAACACTGAGATTCGTAGTACTAATAAACCAAAGTCCTGCGGATGTCCTAATATGATGACAGTCACTGGAGAAAACATTACTGCTGTTGACTTAAATGATGTTGTTATGATAAATTTGAATGAAAATACCAAACAGAAAAATGTTTTGTCTTCTCAAGATTTGATGTATCAGGAACAGAGAAGACATCGTAAGGTTCGTAAATTGGATTTTGAAGTTCGTTAATGACTATTGAAATGGATAAAGAGATAGTCTATACTAAGACTGAAGTTGATCGTCTTATTGCTGTTGTCAAACATGAGGTTATTGAAGAAGCAAGAGAGATTGATAGGGCTTCTATGGCTAAGCACAACTGGGACGCTACTATTATTAGTATGATTCTTGGATTCATTGCACTATCTTTATTTGTTGATGGGTTGTTAAGGATACTTGGCATCATTCCACCTTTCATGGATTTGGATGTGGACATTATTGATGTTATTGTGGAGAGGGTAGAGAATGATCTTATTCCATATATCTCTAATAATCTACCAGGAATATAGGTAGATTATTAGTGAAAAATTACACACTCAACTTACATACATATATCAACAATGAAATTTTACACCGTGGAAGAATTTCAAAAACATTGGGATCAGCTGATTACAAACGTTGAAAGTGGAGAGATTATAGGTATAACAAATGGAGAGGAGACGGCAATATTAACGACAATGGAAGAAGAATTTGAAGAAGAACTTGTGAGGATTTATACTGAGCACAATGATGCGTCGTAAGAAGAATAAATCATACAAGAGAGTTACGGACAACAGAGAACCAATTGTTATTGAACATTCTAAAATATGTTATCCATCAGGACCAAAGAAACAAAAACTTGTAGATGAAGCAGATCCTTCATATCCAGGTATTGTTATACAATATGATAATGGATATTATCTGATAGAAGATGGAGTTCATAGAATAACAAAACTTCAACAACAAGGTGTCTATGAGTCACTGTTTTATGTGGTCACAGTGGGCGAATACAAAAGTGGCCTAGTAGAAATGATATGTGGCTCTAACTCTGTTACATTAGGAGAGTGGAACCACAATAAACTAACTCCACAACCTCATTGAGGTAAGGGGGGTTTAGCAATCTGGTTGAATGCAGCAAGCTCATAACTTGCCGAAGGTGGGTTCAATCCCCACAACCCCCATTGACACTTCAGTGTCATTCCCTTATAATACTAAGGTCAACAAACGAGACAATGACTATTACTTCTAAGTTCAAAAAAGATCTTCAAACCCTTCGTGGTGCTGTAAATGGCGAATTTTTCCTGGACGTAAAGAATCCGAAACTTTTTAAAAAGGTTCGTAAGTATTATGAAAATAGTGGAGTAGTATTCTCTGGTGATCCTCTGGATGACTATGACATTCTCATCGACTGTATCGCAGAAGATCTAGAGACTGTTGAAGTTGGATAATATAGTAAAAAAACCGTGGGGATCATATAAGGACTTGGATAGGAATCCCTTTCAAGTCATTAAACTCATAACGATCTTTCCTAATCAAAGATTCTCTCTTCAAAAACATCAGAAGAGAGAAGAGTTCTGGTACATCTTGTCTGGAACAGGGATTATAACTTTGGACTCTGAAACCAAAGAGGTTAGACCTAAAGATCATTTTCACATTTCCGTAGGAATGATTCATAGACTTCAAGGTGGTATTGAAGGGATTAAGTTTCTGGAAATCCAACAAGGAGAATGTGAAGAGACTGATATTATCAGACTTGAAGATGATTATAACAGAGTCACGGAAGGACTATAATAGAGTCAAATCCCATGGTTTCATGTTTCCATTTAAAGAAAAAGTTTAGTTACTAATCTTTGGGAAATGTGGTATGGGTATATAGATACCATGTAGAGTTTTAAACTAGTTTATTATGACTGATGCACCAACCAAAGTTAAAGGTAGTTTATATAAACCACCAGTAGAGCGACCAGAAGATACACAGATTTCTCTTGCTGAGTATATTGAGGATGCTAAGGTACGATGGCAGATACATTTGTATGAGTGGAATGAATTTACCATGGATATACTTGTACCATTTGCTAAGACAACAGTATCTTGGTCTAAGATTGCTGTTGATAGAGTGAAAGAAGCGTACCATAGTATGGACAGTGGTACTACTGAAGTCAAGACAGATGATACAGCGGTATAATGGGAGGACTTCTACCAGAAGTCCCTCTCCTTTACTAAATACAGTTAGTTACTAATTTTGAGAAAATGAAAGGTACATCAGGCAAGTCTTCAAGTGGGGCATCTATGTCAAAGTATGATGTAGAAGTTGAAGAAAGACTTAAGGTATTGGAAGCGGCAGTAGCAGCACTCCAAGCACAACCATCCGGTGGTGGTGGAGATGTTTCAAAACTTATTGATAGACTGAATGAGTTTCCCGCTATCACACAGTACTGTACCAAAGATTCAGATGGTGTCAGAAGAATAAAACTCTGATATAATATTGAAAGTAAAACCAAAAAAAATTATGAGTGATAATAAAAAGACAGCACTAGTTCTTGGTGCTGGTGGATTTATTGGTAGTCACATGGTGAAGAGACTACGTTCAGAAGGTTACTGGGTTCGTGGAGTTGATCTCAAAGAACCAGAATACGGTGAAACAGAAGCAGATGAATTCATCGTTGGTGACCTTCGTGACGTAGATCTTGTCAGTCGTGTGATTCGATTCAAAGGGTATTCTGGTAATTTTTATGCCAGTGTTCCTGAAAGATACATTCTTCCTTTTGATGAAATCTATCAGTTCGCTGCTGATATGGGTGGAGCAGGATTTGTATTTACTGGTGAGAATGATGCAGATATTATGCATAACTCCGTGACTATCAACTTGAATGTTCTTGACGAACAACGTAAGTTTAATGAGTCGGTAGGAAATAATACTAAGATTTTTTATTCTGGATCTGCATGTATGTATCCAGAGCATAATCAATTAGATCCTGATAATCCAGATTGTCGTGAAGATTCTGCATACCCAGCTGCACCAGATTCCGAATATGGATGGGAGAAATTGTTTAGCGAACGTCTATACTTTGCTTACAATCGTAACCATGGGATCCCTGTTCGTGTTGCTAGGTATCATAATATCTTTGGACCTGAAGGAACCTGGGATGGAGGAAGAGAGAAGGCTCCAGCTGCTATCTGCCGGAAGGTTATTAACCTCCCGTCACAAGGTGGAGCAATCGAAGTGTGGGGAGATGGTTTACAGACTCGTTCCTTCTTGTTCATTGATGAATGCATCGAAGCGACTAGAAGGCTGATGGATAGTGACTTTATGGGACCAGTTAATATCGGTTCTGAAGAGATGGTCACTATCAATGAATTGGTAGATACTGCTGCTAAGGTTGCTGGTAAAGACGTTCAAAAGATTCATATTGACGGACCTCTTGGAGTTCGTGGTCGTAACTCAAACAATGATCTCATCCGTGAGAAACTTGGATGGGACTATTCACAGACTCTAGAAGAGGGTATTCGTAAGACATACAACTGGATTTCTCAACAAATTGATTTAAATGAATAAGGTACCTTTATTTGGAACACAATCTTTAAACTCAATAACAAATCTAAAAAGATTAATCGAATCAATTGATTATCCTGTAGAAATTTTATCTATTGTTATCAATAATGAAAATGTTAATTTCTTTTTGGATATGTTAGAGTATTCTAAAAATGAAATTGATAAAGATCTTATTGAGAAGGTTGATATTAGTTTTCATCCTACCAATTTAGGATGTCCAGGTGGATGGAATTATCACTTTACATCGTATCCTCAGTGTGATTATTTCGTCAAAGCTGATGATGATGTAATCTTCCATCCAGGAGGATTAGAAAAGATGATCAAAGGATTAGATGAATGTGATATTCTTTTTCATAACGAATCAAATACAAAATATGCTTGTTTTGCTTTGAAAAAGAAAGTTCTTAAAGAAGTTGGATTGTTTGATACTAATCATTACCCTTGTAACTATGAAGACGCTGATTATGAAAAACGTTTGAGAGGAGTGAATGTAGGGATGTTTAATGAAGAAATAACATATCATCATCCATGTGGAACTAGTAGAAATATGTCGAAAGAAGACTATGAAAAATATCTTCAAAAGTACATAATCACCACAGAAGAATATCACAAGAAAAAGTGGAATGGTGAATTTGGAGACCCATTAAACTGGAATTATAATTTTGATTATAGAGAAAACAAAGTTTTGAGATTTGGTGATTACAAATGAAGACATTACAAGAAATTCTAAAAGAACATAACCTGAACATTACGGATAATCCAGATTATGGGACAGACAAGGGAGAACCAAAGTCATTCGTCGATGGGTTCTATCAGGAGAAGTTTGAACCACTGAGAAACAAGAAAATCACACTGGTTGAGATTGGTGTTCGTTCTGGAGCTTCTTTGAAATTGTGGAAGGAGTTCTTCTCTAATAGAGCAACGATCATTGGTATCGATAACTTTACTGATTTTAATCAACACAAGATACCATATCATGAGGAATGGTTATCTGATGGTGTTCAGTTCATCGATGCTGATGGATACACTCAAGAGACTGTAGATAAGATCGATGGTGGTATTGATATCCTCATCGATGACGGTCCTCATACTCCTGAGAGTCATCAGAAACTTCTAGAATTATATCTTCCCAAAATGAATAAGGGTGGATATATTGTCATCGAAGATATCTCATATAATCCAGATGCTATCTTCTCATCTGTCCCAGAGGAACTTCAAGACGATGCATATGTCTGTGACTTTGGTGGATACGACGACAGATTGATAATTATTCCTACTTAATTCTATGAAGATCTACGATTGTTTTATTTTCCACAATGAAATCGAATTGTTGGAATTGCGTCTGAACATCTTGAATGATGTTGTTGATAAGTTTGTCATCATTGAAGGTGATACAACCTTCTCTGGTGTTAGGAAGGAGAGTAACTTTCTGAAGAACAAGGAAAAATTTAAACAATGGGAAGATAAAATCATTTATGAATTTGTTGAAATCCCTGACTACAATGTTTCATGGGACAGGGAGATCTTCTCTAGAAATTATTTCTTGAAACTCCCTATCTTTGAAGATGAAGACGTGTTGATATCGAGTGATCTGGATGAAATTCCTAATCCTGATGCAATTGAACAGGTAGAAGACTGGATGGAAAGTGATACTCACTTTACTTTCCGTATGAATTTTTACATGTATTACTTGAATAATTACAAAACATCAGAATGGTTTGGATCAAGAGTTGCTACTTATGGATATTTGAAAGATAAGACTGTTGACGATCTTCGGGAAGCCACTGAAGATGAAAATAAAATTAGTGGACCTATCATTGATGGTGGAGGATGGCATTTCAGTTACCTGGGTGGTGAAGAAATGATCCGAGAGAAGATTGAGTCTTTCTCTCATGTAGAACACAATAATGATTATACAAAATCAAATATTACTAGTAATCTTGAGAGGAATGTAGATCTTTTTGGTAGAAATTATCAACCATATAAAGTGGTTAAGATGGAGGAAGATGAATATCCAAAGTATCTTCTAAACAATATTAAAAAATACTCACACTTGATTAAAAATGTTAGTAACTGAAATTCTTAAAGGTCAGGGTATTGGTAATCAACTATTCTGCTATGTAACTACGAGGTCTATTGCTCACACCAGGGGATTGGACTTTGGTATCAAAGACACTGGTTGGAGTGGAGATAAGAGGTACAATCAGAGTGGTTTTTATTGGTTTGATTTTGACTGGGGACAAGAAGTTCCAGATGGTTTAGATGTTTATTATGAAAAAGAGGTAAGAAAGAAACTCAACACATGTCATCATGATATGACTATTGGGTGCGATGTTAGAGGATATGATCAAGGATTGATGGATGTTCCCGATAACACCATGATTCTCGGTAATATGCAGGATGAAAAGTACTTTCATCACAATAAGGAGTTGGTCAAGGAGTTGCTAAAGGTCAAGGAAGAGTATGATACATATGAATACATGGACGATGATGTCTGTGTATTAAATTATAGAGGTGGTGAGTATGTTGGATTTGGTGAGTTGTATTTGACCAGAGAATACTGGTTGAACGCTATGGAAAACATGACAAAGATTAATCCAAACATGAAATTTGTCGCCATTACTGATGATGTCAAGGCATCACAGGATATGTTACCAGAAATTCCAGCCTATCATTTCACTGTTGACAAGGATTATGCTATCATCAAAAACTCAAAACATGTGATTCTGTCTAATTCTAGTTTCCCATTCTTCGCTGTGTACACTAGTGATACTATCGAGAACATCATTGCTCCCAAGTATTGGGCTAGACACAACGTATCTGATGGATATTGGGCAATGTCACAGAACATATACAGTGGTTGGACATATCAAGATAGAGATGGTAATCTGTCAACATCTGAAAATTGTATAAAAGAATTGGAGGAGTACAATGGATAATCAATATATGAATTATTCTGTTGCAATAACTACTTTTAATAGAAGATTTGATTTATTTAAAAATATTCTTACAAAAGTAAAAAATCAAAGACCAAATATAGAAACATTAGTTTTTATTAATGGACTTACGAATTTGCCATTTGATGAAGAATATAGAAAGAATATTTTAGAATTTATTTCTCCATTTGAAAATACTTTTCCAATTGTCTTTCCAGAGTTTAGATCAAATTCAAGATTCTGGAACATGTCTTGTCAGTTAATTACAAACGATAATGTCCTTATATTGCAAGACGATATAGATATGGAAGAGACATTTTTTGATGATTTTGATTCTTCTTATCAATCTCTCTCAGATCAATGTTTTTATATTAATGGATCTTTTGGTGGACTTTACTTAAATAAGTATAAAGTTGATAATTTAAATTGGTTTGATGAAAGGTATATTGGAATAGGACATGAGGATGGTACATTCATTCGTAAATATTCTTCTGAATATGGATCTATGCCAACTTTAAATATTGAATCTTTGAATAATAGATATGATTTGGAATGGCAAAAAGATCTTTTGAATAACGAAATTAGGTTAGATGGTCAACGTCTAGAAAATAAATTTAATAGATTTTCTAGTTTTAATGAAGAAATATCTTCTTCAATTAATGATGAACTACCAGTTTATGGTACTCCAACTATGAACCAATATCCATATGAAAAATTTTATTGGGAAAATAAAAATAATCTTTGATAAAAAATTATGAAATATTCCATTTATGGTGGTACTGGATTTATTGGTGGAGTATTTTGTGACCTATATCCCGATGAAGTTATAAAGATACCCAGAGAGTCTAGGAAACCTGAGTCGAAAGACATACTGTACCTTATAAGTACAACTTCAAACTATAATATACTTGAAGACCTGCATGTAGATATCAATACTAATTTGAATGTGTTGATGGAAACCCTTCAATATTGTAAGGATACTGATACTACCATTAACTTCATCAGTACTGGATTTGTTTATGGTCTAGATGTTATTGATGCTAAAGAGACAGATCTCCCAGATCCTAGAGGACTGTACTCGATCACAAAGAGATCTGCGGAAGAAATTTTAGTTTGTTTCTGTGAGAACTTTGGGTGTAAGTATCGTATTATTAGGCTCTCTAATGTATATGGAACTGATAAGACTATCTCTATGAAGAAAAATGTTCTCGGTTTCATGGTGAATAAGTTGAAGAATAACGAAGACGTGTGTCTGTATGAGGGAGGAATGGTCTACAGAGACTATATGCACGTCGATGACGTGTGTCGAGCCATCAAGTTCCTGATGGAACACGGAGAAGAAAACGAAATATACAACGTTGGCACTGGACATCCTATGTACTTCTATGATATTATAGGAATGGTTAGGGACACTATACCAGGATGTACCAGTGAAATTACTTCTATGGAGACTCCAGAGTTTTACGCAAAGAATCAGTCTAAGAATTTTCATTTGAATTGTGAAAAATTAATTCAATTAGGATTTAAACCAAATATTTTATTACAGACTGGAATTGAGAAATTATGTACCAATTGATTGAAAAGTTCATCCAAGACGCCAAGGAGATGGACGACAATGTGTTTCCATTCATGGCTAACAAGGATTGGAAACCTGGAAAGAATGTATACTACTCTGGTCCCTATTGGGATGATTTAGAAGCACAGGAACTCATCTATGGTGTCATGAAGGGTAAGTGGTTATCCTCTGGTGAGAAGGTGAATAAGTTTGAGAAGGAGTTCTCTCAGAGATTTGGGTTTGATTACTCAGTCATGGTGAACTCTGGGTCATCAGCAAACCTGGTGATGATTGCCGCACTCAAGAAATATTTTGGATGGGAAGATGGTGACGAGATCATCGTCTGTTCCTGTGGTTTTGCTACAACCATTGCACCTATTGTTCAGGCTGGTCTGAAACCAGTGTTTGTTGATATCAACTGGCAAGACCTGAACTGGAATATGGATGAGGTCTTCTCAAAGGTAACACCTAGAACTCGTGCCGTATTCTCTTCTCCTGTCTTGGGTAACGCATATGACATGAACAGACTGGTGAAGTTCTGTAATGGTAAGGGTATCCATATCATTGCAGACAACTGTGACAGTCTGGGTAGTAAGTACAAAGATGATTACCTGACTAAACATTCTATCGCTGCATCTTGTTCCTTCTATCCTGCACACCACATCTGTACCATCGAAGGTGGTATGGTATCGTCTAACATCAAAGCAATTGTAGACCTGGCTCGTAGTTTTGCTTGGTGGGGTCGTGGTTGTTATTGTGTTGGACAACAGAATCTGTTGACTAATGGTGTCTGTGGCCGTCGTTTTGATAAGTGGTTAGAAGGATATGATGACATCGTTGACCACAAGTATATGTTCGGTCAGATGGGATACAATCTAAAACCATTGGACATGCAGGGTGGAGTTGGTTCAGTTCAACTCATGAAGTTTGATGAGATTCATAGATTGAGGAGGAAAAACAAGAAGAGTATTCAGAAGATCATTGAGACTATTCCTGGTTGTCGTGTTGTGAATGAACGTGACGATAGTGAGACAAGTTGGTTTGGTGTTCCTATCATTTGTGATGACGGTAAACTTAAACGCTCTTTGGTTACTTTCCTAGAACAGAACAAGATCCAGACTAGGAACTATTTTGCTGGTAATATTCTCCTACATCCTGGTTATTCACACCTTGATGATGCCAAGAAGTATCCAGAAGCCAACAAGGTTCTTAACAAAGTATTCTTCTTGGGTTGTTCTCCCGTCATCACTGATGATATGATTGGATATATTACTGACACTGTGAAAAGATTCAAGAATGATTGATTTGCCTGAAGTGACACTTATTTGTGTCTCTAGTATAAATTTTGAACAGACCTTGTATGCTTTTCAAAAAAGTATGCAGGGTATTCGTTTTGGTGCAGTAAAACTAATATCAGATCAAGACCGTCCTGACTTTGAAGAAGCAGGTATTAGTGTAGAGAAGTGTCCAAAGATCACTTCTATTGATGAGTATAGTCATTACATGGTCTATGACCTACAGAAACATGTAGACACAACTCACTGTATTACTATCCAGGCTGATGGGTTTATTATCAACCCTGAGAAGTGGGATCCACTGTGGTTAGAGTATGATTACATTGGAGCACCATGGGAACACTCTGACGGGGCATACATTGACCCTTGGGGAGGACATCAGAGAGTTGGTAATGGTGGATTCACTCTCCGCTCTAAGAAACTCCTAGAGGTTCCTAACAATGCTTACGTTCACTTTGATGTGAACTGGGGTAACTTCTATAAACACATGGATGCAAACAACACCGCAGAAGACGGATGTATCTGTGTTCACAACAGACATATATATGAAGTATTAGGTTGTAAGTTTGCTCCTGTAACTGTTGCGGCAAGGTTTGCACACGAGAAACCTGTCCCAGAAACTAGAGGTATCATACCCTTTGGATTCCATTATCATCTCCCACCGGGGACTGTTTTATGAAAATTATTATTTGGGGACACTATCCCCTTCATAGTTCAACGCACGGATATATTCACGACACATATTACAAAGCTTTCACTAGTCTAGGTTATGATGTAATGTGGGTCTCTAATGAACCACACAATCTAGATTACACTGACGCTGTATTTTTTGTAGAGGACTCACAGAAGTCCCATATGCCAGTCATAAAAGATTGTAGGTACATTACTCACCATGTACCTACAGAGTATTTGACTGATCGTGGAGTTCCTTATGAGAATGTATTAAAACTGGGTAATTGTATCCGTGATACTGTTCATTTTGAAAAGATTGAAGACCTCTGTCATTGGGATGAATCAACCAGGACTCTGTATCAAACCTGGGGTACTGACCTTCTTCCTGATGAGATTGATGTTGATAATTATGAAAAGTTTGACCCATCAAGGAAGAACATCAACTATGTTGGTATGATGTATGAACAGGGTCCTTACTGGCTTGAGAGCTTTGCACACTATGCAGAGAATAATGGTAAGAAAATTCAATTATATACCCAATCAATCGAACACTCAGAGAATCGTAGATTGATTCGTGACTCCTATATCTGTCCAGATTTCAGGAGTGACTGGCATCTTCAGTGTGGTTATATTCCCTGTCGTATACAAAAGAACATCAGTTATGGTAGAATTCCAGGGACGAATTCACCATTCATCAAGGAAGCCTTTGGTGACTATGTGGTTTTTGGTGGTACTCCAGAAACTCTCTATAATAACCTTGTTCAAGCAGAGAGGAGTAGTAGTATTAATATGAGAGAAGCCATGCAGTTCATTAAGGACAAACATACTTACGTCAACCGCATTAATAATATTCTGAAATTCTTATGATTGGTTTTAATCATCTTGGTATCGTTGGAAGACTGGGTAACCAGATGTTCCAATATGCTACACTTCGTGGTATTGCACATCACAGAGGGTATGAATTCACTATCCCCGAAAGTGATTTTAAGGATGAGTGGAATGAACATCAACTCTTTGATGCATTCAATCTTCCACACTTAAAGAACAGAGGAAGAGTTTCTGATAAGTTTGTACAGGAAAGACAATTCAATTATGATTCTGAATTGGTTGAACAGTGTCCTGACGATATTAGTCTCTACGGATATTTTCAGACTGAAAAATACTTCTCACACATTGCAGACTCTATTAAAGAAGACTTTACATTCAAGAAGGATGTAGTGACAAACTGTAAAGAAGTTATGGAGGAACTGTCAGAACCTATTGCACTTCATGTTCGTAGGACTGACTATGTTGAGAAAGCACAAGACCATCCCCCTTGTAGTTTGAAGTATTATCATACTGCACTAAAACGTTTCAATGAGAAGAGACCTGTTGTTATCTTTACTGATGATGTAAAGTGGTGTAAGGAACAGGATATCTTTAAACCAGACAGGTTTATGATATCAGAGACAAACAACAATGTTTATGATCTATGTCTTATGACTCTATGTACTGATTATATCATTGCAAATTCTTCATTCTCTTGGTGGGGTGCATGGTTGAGTCAGAATCCTGATCCAGAAGTTGTTGCACCTAAGACTTGGTTTGGTTCTACTGGTTATACTGCCAAGAACAACACTGTTGATATTGTTCCTAATCGTTGGTCTAAGATCTAAAATGATTTTTGTTACTGGAGCTGCTGGTTTTATCGGTAGTAATTTTGTTCATCATCTTGTCAGTAAAGGGCATGATGATATTATAATTCTTGATAAGTTATCCTATGCCGCAAACATGGATAACTTATTTCCATTTAAATTTCCTGTAGAAGTAGTTGATCTGGTTAATAAGAATTACCTTGAAGAGTTGTTTCAAAAATATGAACCAGATATTATATTTCATTTTGCGGCAGAGTCTCATGTAGATAATTCTATTGATGACGCAAAACCTTTTGTTGATTCTAATATTATAGGTACACTCAATCTTCTTGAGTTATCTGTAAAGTATAAGGTACAGAAGTTCCATCACATCTCTACTGATGAGGTCTATGGTGCATTGGGGTATGATGATCCTCCTTTCACAGAAGAAACACCTTATAATCCTCAGAATCCTTACTCTGCATCTAAGGCTGCTAGTGATCACTTCGTAACAGCATTTGGGAATACCTATGGGTTACCAGTTATTATTACTAACTGTTCTAATAACTATGGTCCACGTCAACATAGAGAGAAGTTAATTCCTAAAACTATTACTAATATTCTTGAAGGTAAAAAGATTCCTGTCTACGGTAGAGGTCAGAATATTAGAGATTGGATTTATGTTGAAGATCATTGTCAAGGAATCTTAGATGTTTTTTATGGTGGTGGAGTGGGTCAGAAATATAATATTGGTGGTGAATGTGAGGTTAAAAATATTGATTTGATTAAAACTATTATTAATATAATGGGAGCAAGTGAGGATTTAATTGAGTATGTTGATGATAGACCAGGACATGACTTGCGATATGCGATTGATAATACTAAAATTAAAAAGACATTAAACTTTTATCCTCAACATACTCTTGAAGAAGGGTTAAGAAAAACTATCGATTGGTATAAAAATGTTATGGGAGTAACTAAATGACTGAAATATCCATATGTATACCCACTTATGAGTTCAAAGGTGAAGGAGTAAAGTACCTCTCAGAGTTGTTTGACACCTTACAATCTCAGACCTTTCAAGATTTTAATATTGTTGTATCAGATCATAGTGTTGATTATGAGATTCATGACTTCTGTAAGGAGAAGAGTGAAATTTTTGAGATCATCTATGTTAGAAATGAATATAGTAGAGGAAATTTAGGTCCTAATACTAATGTAGCACTGGAGCATGGTACCGGTAGGATATTGAAAGTAGTTTATCAAGATGACTTGTTCGTGGATAATGAAGCCTTACAGAAGTTGAAAGATACTTATGATAATGGATGTAAGTGGGCATTCAATTCTTTCTGTCATACAAAGGATGGTGTTACCTTTTTTAGAGAGGTAGTTCCTAGATGGTGTGATAAAATGTTGGAGGGAAGGAATCTATTAGGCAATCCTTCTGGTATTTCATTACTTAACTCTTGTAAGATGTATATGAGTGAAGACCTAAATCTTTTGGTAGACACTGATTTGTATCATAGAATGAGAATTACACACGGTCTTCCATATATTATTGAAGATGTTCTTACAGCAACAAGAGAACATGAGAATCGAACCAGTTCTAGTAGAATAGTCTATGATTATCAAATAAATCATCCTGAGGGTGGTTGGATTGTTAATAAAGCAGAATTAGATATATTACACTCTACATATAAAGAGTTCTTTGAAGGAGGTGAGAAGTATCCAGATGAACAAATTTGATCTATCAAGGGCAACCTTTATTATCCCAATCAGAATTGAATCTGATGACAGACTGAGGAATGTAATTACTTCAGTCTGTTTTTTGTTGTCTAATTTTAAAACCCATGTTATCATCAAGGAGGTTGATAAGACCTCTGTGTTTCATGAGAAGGCACTCCCACAGATCAAAGAGTTCTGTGGAGACATTGGTGATCTAACTCATGTATTTGAACAGTCAGACTCTCCTACTTTCCATAGACAGAGAGTTCTGAATGACATGATCATGATGACAAACACAGAATGTGTGGTAAACTATGATTGTGATGTCATCCTTCCTATCGCTTCTTACATGCAAGCATATGATAGGATCGTCACTCATCGTTCTGATGTAGTCTACCCCTATGGTAATGGAGACTTCCAAATACAAGTCTTCGCAGATGATCAAGTCGTCACAAATTTTCTTGTGAGTGACTTTGACTTCAATGCCTTTAAGGGTGTATCAAAAACCTATGACGCCAAGTATGGTTTCGTTCAATTCTTCAATAGAGATGCCTATATTGAAGGTGGACTGGAGAATGAGAACTTCATTGCTTATGCTCCGGAGGATGTTGAAAGATATTATAGATACACTACATTAGGATACGGTGTTTCTAGAATCAATGATGTTATCTATCACTTAGAACATTCTAGAACTCCAAATTCATGGTTCAATAACCCATACATGTCTTCAAACAACATTGAATGGGAAAAGATTCAAAGGATGGATAAAGAAACTTTGAGAGAGTATATTACAAATCAAGATTATTTAAAGGTGAGACTCGATGATAATAAGGGATAAGAACAAATCAGCATTCAAACTAAGGAATTTTGGTCCTGTATATTGTATAAATCTCGATGATCAACCTGAGAGATGGGAGTATATGGAGGACCAGTTTAGATACTGGGACATCACAAACTACCATCGTATCTCTGCCTATGATGGTAGAGATGATGATCTAAGTGAAATTCTCAAGGGTCGTTATCCAGATATGATGACTTCTGGTGAGATTGGTTGTACTACGTCTCATTTAAAAGCAATCAAAGAATTTTATGATTCGGGTGAACCCTATGCAATCATGATGGAAGATGATTGCGAACTTGATTTGGTAAGGTTCTGGAACTTTACTTGGCAAGACTTCCACGCTAAGATTCCTTATGATTGGGATGTATGTCAGATTGCAATCATCTGTACAGGAGACATTCACATTAAGATTCATAAAAGGTTTGTGAATGAATTCTCTACAGCATGTTATATTATTACTAGGCACCATGCAGAGAAGTTAATTAGACTTCACTGTAGAGGTGATAAGTACAAATTGGATAATGGTGTTAGGCCACGTCCAGTTGCTGACGATTTGATTTACAATTCGGGCAATACTTATGCCCTTCCACTTCTCTTATACAAGACAGAGTTGGGATCAAGTATTCATCCCGATCATGTAGAGGTCTTCCATAAAGGTAACTATCAGGCCCAGATGAATTTCTGGAGTCAGAAGGGAGCACAGATGTCTATCGATGAATTGATGGAGTTTGATCCTTATTTGGGTCGGGTATCCGATCCGACACAAAATAAGGGTTGACAAAATTCAATGTCCCTACTATTATAAATACTTAACCTTTTGCTTATATCTAATTTTTGTAACGAAAGGTAACGGAGAGCTAACGATTCTCCTTTCATCTGCGGGTAACCATTCCGCAAGTAAACTAAGAGGTAAAATCAAATGATTAAATCTGTATTCGCAGCAACTGCTGCTCTGTCAATGTCCGCAGGAGCTGCCCTTGCAGGTCCATATGTTAACGTCGAAACCAATGCTGGTTGGACGGGTGATGACTATACAGGAGCTACAACTGATCTTCACGTAGGTTATGAGGGTTCTTTTGGAACCGCATCATACTATATCCAGGGTGGTCCTGCTGTAGTTGCTGTTGACGGTGTTGACACTGAAACTCAATTCTCTGGCAAAGCAGGTCTTGGTTTCCCTGTAACTGACAGCTTTGGTGCATATGGTGAACTTAGCTTCTTGACTGCTGATGACTCCGATGATCTTGGAGTTGGTGGTAAGTTGGGCGTTAAGTACAACTTCTGATATCAAGTCAGATAACACACAAGAGGGACTTATGTCCCTCTTTTTTTATGTCAAAATTAGATTAAATTGCTATATATAATTTGCCCTAAGCGGATCCAAATGAAAAGGCTTATCGCGTTCACAACACTCGCATCTACTCTAGTAGCATGTGGAGGATCTAATAGTGTTAGACTAACAGGTTCAGGTGCTACATTTCCAGCAACATTTTATCAACGTGCTTTTAATGATTACACTAACAAGACAGAAGGAGTTTTTGTAAACTATCAGGCAACTGGTAGTGGTGCAGGAGTTCGTCAGTACAATGGAGGTACAATTGACTTTGGTGCTTCTGATAAAGTAATATCTGATTCTAAAATTAAAGAACCAGTCGTACAAATACCAATGACTGGTGGAGCTATTGTTCCCACATATAATAAACCAGGATGTGATTTGAAATTAACTCAGGTACAACTGGTTCGTGTGTTCAATGGTTCTATTTCTGATTGGAAGGATCTGGGATGTGAAGAGGGTAAGATTACTGTAGTGTATAGATCAGATGGATCAGGTACTACTGCAGGGTTTACTAGTTCCCTCAAGTCATTCTCTCCTGAGTGGACTATTGGATCAGGTAAATCTGTTGCATGGCCGACTGGTGTTGGTTCTAAAGGTAATGCTGGTGTTTCTGCGACTATCAAAAATACCCCTGGTTCTATTGGGTATCTTAATTATAGTTTTATAAAACAGAATAATTTTCAACAACCTTTATTAGAAAATAAGGAAGGTAATTATGTTAAAGCAAGTGCTGAAACTTCCGCTGAGGGTTTATCAAAGATTATACTCGATGATAAACTCAGGGGTTCTAACCCTAATCCGGTTGGTGCGAACTCTTATCCTATTGTTTCGTTGACTTGGATTCTTGCACGTCCAGAGCATCCTAAAAATGATGTTATGAAGGATTTGTTTAGATATATGTTGAGTGATGAAGCACAAGACAAAGCAGATTCACTAGGGTATGTTCCTTTACCATCAGAGTTACGACAGACATCATTAGATATTATTGAAACACTTAAGTAAATCTTATAGGGGGGGGGTATTAATCCTCCTTTTTTCTATGAGTAAATGAGTATCAATATCTTGACAAAAGTTTACATATCATATATAATGTTGTAATGTTTCTTTACATAAGATAAAATGACTTCATCAACAGCTGTAGTTACAACTGAAGACGGCAACCGTCAGAACATGTTTGCTAAGGAACCACGTATGTACGTTGATCCTAAGGATGTATCCGTAACTCAAGCAGAAAGATCAGAACTTCTTAATGGTCGTGTGGCAATGCTTGGTTTTGTTGCTGGTTTTATTTCTTATATCACTACAGGTAGTTTCTTCTTTTTTGGTGCTCTGAATTTCTGATAGGTTATGGTTTCACCATAAAAAATTGTTACAATTAATACTTGACAATGACTTAAATTTTATCTACTATAACTAGTGTAAGCCTTCTATATTTTGTTGGCGTATTCCCTTTTAAAATTATCATAGATTTAATAATATGACATTCAATATCACTCTTCGTTCTCCAGACGGTTCTGAACAAACTATCGATTGTGAGGAAGATCAATACATTTTAGATTCTGCAGAAGAGCAAGGAATTGATCTTCCATCTTCTTGTCGAGCAGGTGCTTGTTCATCTTGTTGTGGTAAGATTGTAAGTGGAACAGTTGATCAGGGTGATCAGTCATTCCTTGATGATGATCAGATCAAAGAAGGATATGCACTTCTCTGTGTATCGTATCCAACTTCTGATTGTGTAATTGAAAGTGAAAAAGAGGAGGACCTTTACTGATGGAAGTATTAATGATTGCTCTTATTGGTGGGGCTATTATCGGTGCATACAAACTTACTCCTAGAAAATAATGTCTTGTGATGTTCGTACTAATATTCTGAATGCCCTTCGTGCTAATGCCGAAGGTAACATTGAGAAAGCAAAAATGAATGTAGAAGTATACCTACACAATCCTGTAGGTATCGGTGAACATCCTGATGTACTTGGAGCAATTCAAGAACAGCTGGACATTATTGCACATGAAGAAGAAAGGATCAAAGTTCTTACGATTTATTTTGATACACATACGCATTGATTATGACAAATCCAAATGGTCTCTATGAAGACATGGAGAAACTTAATGACCTTTATGATGAACTTTGTTGGGGACATGATGACGAATTAGAATTTCAAATAGAATACTTAACAGATAAAGGTAGAATTGTTATTAAAAACAAAACTTTAGAGAAAAACAATGAACGAAAACGCAGAGTACGTTAATTACCAAGACTCATGAATTATAATTGGATAATATTTCAATATTTTTTATTTGTTATAACTCCTTACTTAATCATTTTAGTTTTATCAAATAAAGATGATGAT